>Ga0247611_10000488_pt1 | contig 80908 bp, 80 predicted proteins | sample 177DNAGHGhighgp2_FD_192422 | JGI IMG/M metagenome (GOLD analysis project Ga0247611, IMG submission 192422) | Sheep rumen microbial communities from Palmerston North, Manawatu-Wanganui, New Zealand - 1770 DNA GHGhigh gp2 | ecosystem: Host-associated > Mammals > Digestive system > Stomach > Rumen... | reverse complement strand
TGTTCCACGGTCGCCAATCAATTCCACCACATGTTCAAACAACGCCGGCACAGAATCGCGCCCAATCGCCAATACACGCCGATTGCCCTTGGTCATGACGGATATTTTAACCTTGTCGCCGCCGTCCAAGAATTCAAAAACCTTGCGCAATTTGATTTGTAAATCGTTTTCTTCAATAAAGGGTTTTATCCAAACCTCTTTCATTTCGGTGATTTTTTGTTTTTTCTTGGCCTCGGACGCACGTTTTTTCTGTTCGTATTTATATTTGCCAAAGTCCATTATCTTTACGACCGGCGGCACAGATGCGCCATTTAATTCCACCAAATCCATTCCGGCATCCATTGCCATTTGCAACGCATCCGCGGTTTGCATAACGCCCATATTTTGCCCATCGGCACCGATAACCTGAACAGATTTTGCGGTTATCCGATTATTTGTGCGTGGCCCCATGTCACGTTTATCACGATTATTTTGCGGTTTAATTGTATGCTCCTTTTAAACTGTTATGCGCGAATTATACACGATTTTACAGAGTTTTCAACAATTTTTGCACACTCCCCTTTCCGGGGGAAAGGGGGGGACCGTTGAAAACGGTGGGGTATGGGATTTTATCTTTTGCAACACCGTCCACACATCTTGTTTCGCGGCGGTTTTAAGTATCAGATAATTTGGATGATAAATCGAAAACACGCGCGCCCCGCCCGGCCCCGCCGTTTCCGCGCCATGGTTACGCATTAAATCTATGTTCGCGATTTCCGCTGCCGCAAGTGTCCCAAGTGTTATAATTATTTTTGGTTCGGTAAGTTCAATCAAACGGTCTATGAATGGGCGCGCCAAATCCATTTCCAACCGCGACGGTGTCCGGCCGCCCGGCGTGCGCCAAAACAGAATCGGCGAAATCGAAACGCTTTCGCGCGACATACCAATCGCGCCAATCATTTTATCAAACAATTCGCCCGCCGGCCCGGATAAAATGCGCCCTGTGGCATCGTCTTCACTGGACGGGATATCGGTAATCACCAAGACACCGTTCGGATTCGGTGCGACATGTGGCACAACAACATTTGACACGCCCGCGCGCAGGGGGTGATTAAATTCATCAATCATACGGCAAAGGACGGCGGTTGTGGTCGGCCTTTCCGCCATTGCGCGCGCCGTTTCAACCGATACCGTGGACACCGGCGATATAGGCGGCACAACATTGTTCGAAATCGTGCGCACACGCGGCGCCGCCGGCGCAGATTCCACAACAAAACCAACCGTTTCATCGGAAAGTTCCCATTTCACGCCCGCCATCACTAAATCCCGCAAAAAATCATTATTCATCGTTGTTGTTCCTTTTGGTTTAAGTTCCCCTCCTGGAAATCACCCACAAAAATGTTGCACATTTTTGCGGGACCCGATAGAGGGGTGGCCGAAGGCCGGGGTGGTCTTTCAGATTCCAGAAATCTTATATTTATAAAAGACCACCTCCCCCTTCGGGGACTCCTCCACAGGAGGAGAACTTCACTCTCGTCCACACCATACCCTGATTTTTTTCATATTTTGTTTATCCTTTTCAATTGTGCTTGATTTTATAATCGTTTTAGTATACACTATACCATGAGCAACATAAACTCAAGGGAGTATTTTCATGAAAATAAAAAACTTTGCTTTATTGGCGGGCGCGGCTGGCTTGCTGGCGGCGTGCGGTGGTTCAACCGTTGTTGAACCGGAATCAATCGAAAACCAACGCGTTTTCTTTGCGTTTAATTCTTCGGAAATTTCCGATGCGGCGCATGATAACTTGCTTGGTCAGGCGGCATACCTTAAATCACACGATGATGTGAAGGTTCAAATTGCCGGTAACTGCGACGAACGCGGTTCAACGGAATACAACTTGGCACTGGGTGCACGTCGTGCAAACGCCGCGAAACAGGTTATTGTTAACGAAGGTGTTAGTGCGAAACGTATCTCTACCATTTCTTATGGTAAAGAACGCCCGTTGGTCAAGGGAACTGGCGAAAAGGTTTGGAAATTTAACCGTAACGCCACAACGACCGTTAAATAATAAAAACGCCCGTTTGGGCGTTTTTTTTTGCACCGGCATACGCCGGTGTTTTTTTACTAACCACTAACACAACCACTTTTGTCAACCACACCGGCTTTTTTGATATTTTTATGCGTTTCGGCCGGCAATTTTGTCAATAATTTCGTTTAAATGGGCGCGTGTATCAAAGTTTATCGTTATCACGCCCGCGCCACCGCGCCGTTCGGTGATTTTAACCGTGGCGGATAATGCGCGCCCTGCCCTTTGCGTCAATTCTTTGACGGTTTTTGCATCCATCGTTTTGTTTGTAAATTTGCGGTTTTTGCCGGAACGCGCCACATTTTTCATACGTTTTTCGGTATCCGCAACCGATAATTTTTGTTCGATGATTTCGCGTGCAACCTTTTCGGGGTCTTCGGCAACGGTGATTGCGCGCGCGTGCGATGCGGAAAGTGCGCCCTGCTCTACCATTTTTTTGACCGATGCCGGCAATCCGTTAAGGCGCACCAAATTCCGTATATAACTTTCGGATTTTCCAATCAAATGCGACACATCCGTCATACTGTATTCGCATTTATTCATCAGGTTTACGTACGCCGCGGCCTCCTCTATCGGATTCAGGTTTTCACGCTGCACATTTTCAATCAGCGCGATTTCCATTGCGTTATTGTCCGCCAAATTCTTTACCAACGCCGGAATTTCGGATAGTCCCACCATTTTACTTGCACGATAGCGCCGTTCGCCCGCCACAATTTCATACATATACGGCCGATTTTTTACCGAACGCAACAAAATTGGTTGTAATACGCCCTTTTCCTTTATAGACGCGGACAAATCCGCCAAATCTTCGGCTGTAAAGGTTTTACGTGGTTGATCGGGATTCACGCCGATTTGTGCAATTGGAATTTGCCGCACAACAACGCGTTCCGTGCCGCTTAAAATTGATACTTCGGGCGCCGTGCCCATTTCGTTTTGTAAATCTGTTAGTGTCCGTCCCAGGCCAAATTTTCCCATTTTATTCCCCTTTTTCTATTTTTTGAATAACCTCGGTCGCAAAGCGCAAATACGCCTGGGCACCGTTGGAATTAAAGTCATAAAACAACGCCGGTTTGCCGTGACTTGGTGCCTCGGCCACACGGACATTGCGCGGAACAACCGTTTTGAACACCAAATCGCCAAAGGTTTCACGAACATTATCTTCGACATCGCGTGTCATACCATACCGCCGGTCATACATGGTCAGCAAAACGCCCAAAACATCTAATTCAGGATTCCATTTTTGTTGAATACCCTTGATTGTATTTATAAGGTGCAAAACCCCCTCCAGTGCGAAAAATTCACATTGTAATGGTATAATCACATGATTTGCGGTCGTTAACGCGTTTAACGTGATATAACCCAAATTCGGTGGGCAATCCAGCAAGATGTAATCATAATGTTCCATTATCGGCCGCAACGCATCGCGCAGCCGATATTCCTTGTTTTCCATATCCAATAATTCAACTTCGGCCCCGGCAAGTGCCTGGGTCGACGGCAAAATATGCATACCCGGAACCGCGGTCGAAAGTATGTTTTCCGCCGCACTGGATACCCCCATAATCACATCATAAACACTTTGTGAATGCGAAGAACGAACGAATCCAAGCCCCGTCCCGGCATTACCCTGGGAATCCAAATCTATAAGCAAAACACGCTTTTTAATTGCGGCCAGCGACGCCCCAAGGTTTATTGCGGTCGTTGTTTTTCCAACACCACCTTTTTGATTTGCAAACGCGATAATTTCCGTCATTTTTCCACACCTTCCTTTTGTTGTTTTAGAGTATATACGCGAAATTTAACACGGTCAAGAAATAAAAGATTAAATTAAAAAACATAATAAAATCAACAAGATGTTTTTTATTTCACATGAAATTACCGACCGAATCGCACAATTATTATAAACCCGTCACCGGTCTTGGATGGTATTAAATCATAATCAAACCGATATTTCTTTTTTGCGTCGGCAATTTCGCGTTCAATTTCCCGGCCTTTTAGTAAAAAAAGCCGGCAATTTACCCCACGAACATAATCCATAATTTTAACCAGTGGTGCAAACGCGCGTGCGGTTATAACAAAATTCCCGGGTTTTTTGTTATTTTTATTCAAAAAAGCCGGGAAAAAGTTTTCAACGCGCCCGTGATAAATTGTTAAATTATCAAGTTCAAGTTTCGATTTTAATTCATTTAGAAAAGCCACTTTTTTGCCAATCGATTCGATACATGTCACGTGCCATCCCAAAATCGCCAAAACAACGCCCGGGAAACCCGCGCCCGAACCAAAATCAATTACATTTACGTCCGCCGGTAAAACATCCGCCAATTGCGCTGAATCGGAAAAGTGCCGGTTTTCAAGGTCGTCCAATGTGCCACGCGCCACAAGATTCATACGCGAATTCCAATCGCGTAAAATTTCCGCATAAAGTGCAAATTTTTCTTTACTATTCATATTATTATTGTAGCATAATTTTACAAATGGCAAAATTAAAAACGATATTTTTTATTTGTTTATTCGTGGCGATTGGCGTTTTGGCCTATGCCGTGTCTTTGCGTATGGTTTCAACCGGCGATTTTGTGAAATCGGGCGAATTGCAACCGACAAAATACGGCGCTTTTTTGGCGGCCCAACATGCAATTTATGCAAATGATTTTAACAGTGCGAACGAATTCCTTGCCGAATTCGCCGATGTTGAATACGATGTCGCCCAAGAAACACGCGCACTGGTTGAATTTTTATCCGGAAAAATTCCAACGAACATAGAAAAATTTGCCGACAAAAAAGAAATATCATCACAAATAATGTACGATGCGTATTTGGCAAAAAACGACCGTTGGGCCGATATGTATAAACGGTTCTATACGAACAAATCCGCCGTATACACGCCTTTTCGTGTTTGGTCCGGCGTCGGCGCGGGGCATACGGACGAAGTGTTAAAATTTATTGAAAAATCCGAATCAAATCCCGCGTGGAAAATGTTTGTGCGTGGGCAAATCTATGCCGAATCGGGCGATTTTGAAAAGGCCGCCGGCGCGTTCGCAAATGTACCAACGGGGTTCATGAATATGAACGATTATATTTACGTTATGTCGTTCTATCGGGCGCATGGCATGGACGAAAATGCCGAAATGTTGCGAAAAACTTTTTCATCAACGCCGGGCGGTATGTTTTTGTCATATTATGAAGATATTCCGGATTGGAAAGAAAATTTTGCAGGCATAAAAAATGAATTGGCATTTAATGTCGTTCAAAATGTTTCACATACGCAAATTATGCTTTATTCGGACCTTTCGGTGTTGATGTTGCGTTTTGCGCAAATAATCGGCCCAGAAACGCAATTCTTTCAAGATATGATAAACTACTACACCGGACAGTTTTTCGTGAACACACACGGGAATTATGCGCGTTATTTTGATTCTATATCGATGGACAGTCCGTTTTACTTGTTTGCACAAATGCAAACCGTGGATTCGGTTGATGAAATTAAAAAGATTTTAAGTGCACACCAATTATTTATCCCCGCGTTAAATAAAATCGTTGCGGAATACATCAGGGCAGGGGATAAATCGTCCGCGCTGCGCGCCATAAATCGGACATTGGATAATGAAAAACTTTCTGATTCGGGGCGGGCATATTTGCTAAAACGGCGCGCGTTTGTGTATATGATGTTTGGCGATTTGGAACGCGCGCAATCTGATATTCACGATGTTTCAAAAATGCAAATTATCGACCCGGAAATTTTAATGATTCAGGCGCGAATTTGGGCGGCACAGAAACGTGAAATTGAAAACGCATATAACTATGCAATGGCGATGGTAAAGCGCGACCCGATGGATGTGGTTGCGTGGGATACGGTTGCGGTGGTTGTTGGTGTACGTGAAGGCAGCGGTGCGGCACTTGAAATACTTGAAAAAATTGGTGGCGCGGCGGATACTTGTTCGGCGTTATTTGAACATTTGGGTGACGCGTATATTGCAACGGGGAAAAACGATTTGGCACGCGATGCGTATAATCGCGCAATCGAACTTGCCGAAGACGGATTGGTTATTGTTCCAAACATAAAGAAAAAAATAAGGAAAATAAAATGAAGGTTGGTATTATTGGCGCGGGCGCATGGGGAACGGGTCTTGCGCATGTCATCGCACGTGGAGAATCAAGTGTAATTTTATGGTCTTTTGATGGCGAATACGCGCATTTTGATGGCACAAAATTACCAAACAATGTGAAAATAACGCAGGATTTGACAGAATTAAAATCTTGCGACGCATGGATTGCGGTGACCCCGGCGGCATTTTTTCGTGAAACAATGGCCAGGGCAGGGTGCCATTATGACAAACAACCGATTATAATTTGCACCAAAGGCGCGGAACCACAAACCGGCAAATTTATGACAGAGGTTTTAAGCGAAACAATTAAACCCGCAAAAAAGAATATCGGTGTGCTTTCCGGTCCACAATTCGCGGCCGAGGTTGCACGCGGTGTTCCAACGGGTTCAACACTTGCGGGGGGTAAAGAAATTCAAAGTATTGGATTAAAGATATTTCATAAAATGTATATCAGCCCAACACGCGATGTAATCGGAACGGAGATATGTGGTGTCGGCAAAAACGCGGTGGCGGTTATAAATGGATATTACAGCGTAAAACGCAAAGGTGAAAATGAGTCCGCATTTTGTATGACAACCGCATGGAAAGAGGTTATAAAAATCGGCCTTAAAATGGGCGCAAAATTGGAAACATTTTCTGATTTGTGTGGTATTGGGGATTTAATTTTGACAGCAACATCGACAACCAGTCGTAATTTTTCCGCCGGTGTTGCAATAGCAAAAGGTGAAAAACCGGTCGGCACAGTTGAAGGGTTGTCGGCACTTAGCGCACTTGTCAAAAAAGCAGGTAAAGCACGTGTAAATGTTCCGTTTTTATCGAACATGTATGAAAAACTTTCGAAATAAATTATTCATATCGCAAACTGTCGATTGGGTTTAGTTTTGCGGCCTTTATTGCCGGAACAACGCCGGATGCAAGGCCGACAACGACCGCAACGGTTATCGAAAGCGCAACAGGCCATAAACTAAATGGAACATTATACCCAAGGATAAATCGCCCAACACCTTGGGCAAGGCCAACCCCAAGGACAAGACCAATCATTGAACCGATGAACGATATCATTATCGATTCTGCCAAAAATTGCGTTATTATGTGACGTTCGCGTGCGCCGATGGCCTTGCGGATTCCGATTTCGCGCGTGCGTTCCGCAACCGATACCAGCATCATATTCATAATTCCGATTGCACCAACCAACAATGAAACCGCCGCAATCGCAATCAACAGCAATTTCAAATAGCCCGTCACCGTTGTCATCGTTTCCATTATTTGTCGCATATCCATAATCATAAAATCATCTTCATCGCCGTCTTTTAATCGGTGCCGGTCGCGGAGCAGGGCGGAAACCTGGTCAATCACAACGGAATTATCCGCATCTTGGAAAAGTTTAAGCGCAATCATACTAACAGAATTCGGAAAAGGGCTGCCTTGCAAACGTTTTTTAAGTGTTGTAATTGGTATCATAACCATATCGTCTTGGGACCCCATCGCCGTATCACCGCGTTCTTTGGCGACACCAACAATAACAAATGGAACATTTTGAATACGAATTACTTCGCCAACCGGGTTTTTATCCATGCCAAGTTCCGTTGCGGTTTTGGGTCCAATCACCGCGTATGTTGATGCGTTGCGAACCGCCGCGTCATCAAAGAACGCGCCGTATTCAATATCAACACTTTGCACGGTTGTATAATCCGGATAAACACCTATCATTGATGTTGCCCAATTTTTGTTTCCATATACAACCTGGGCACCGGATGCCTGAACGGGTGTGATTGCCGCGACATCGGGCAATTTTGCAATTATTGCGGCGTCATCGGTGGTAAGTGTTTGGCGGTTTCCGGTTCGCACGCCACCTATGCGCGCCGCGCCTGCACGGATAACGATCGTGTTTGTGCCAAGCGATGAAAATTGGTCGGTGATTTCTGTTTGCACCGTTTCGCCGACCGCAACCATTATCACGACCGCCAACACACCAATGATTATCCCAAGCACGGTCAGAAATGAGCGAATTTTATTCGCACTTATTGAAAGCCAAGATTCTTTTATTATGTCGTTAAAGGTCATGTTATTTCCTGCGCGTTTTTCGGTTTAGTGCGTCTTCGGTTTTCGGGACCGCGCCGTCATAATTTATTCGCCCGTCATAAATGTGGTTAAGTCGGTTTGCATATTGCGCGGTGTCAAATTCGTGCGTTATCATAATTATTGTGATTCCCAAATCATTGTTCAGTTCTTTGAAAAATTTTAAGATTTCATTTCCCATTTTTGAATCCAGTGCACCCGTCGGTTCGTCCGCCAAAATTAGTTTCGGGTCACCCGCAAGCGCCCGCGCGATCGCGACGCGTTGCTTCATACCACCCGAAAGTTGCGTTGGTAAATATGTTTCAAAATTTTCAAGTCCCACGCGCCTGAGCATTTCACGCGAACGGCGAATTCGTTCGTCCGGGGACATACCACGATACATTAGGGGCAACATAACATTGTCCAAAACATTTCGCTTTGAAAGCAGGTTAAAATTTTGAAAAACAAACCCGATATATTCGTTGCGAACAACCGCCAAATCATCCGGTGTCATATTCGTTATATTTTTTCCATACAATTCGTATACGCCGGATGTTGGCGTATCCAGCGCACCGACGATATTCATACATGTTGATTTTCCGGAACCCGATGGCCCCATAATTGCAACAAATTCACCGGCGGAAATATCAAATGTCACATCAAACAAAACCTGTTGCACACCACCGATTTCCAACGGAAAACTTTTGCAAATTTTATTCATCGAAATTATGTTCTGTGTCTTTTTCATTTGCCTTAGAACGGTCCGCGCCGGCGCGCCGCGGTGGCGGCGGAACTTGCCGATTGTCCTACGCGCCCGACAATTATGCGGTCATCCGCCTTTAATTCATCGGACACGATTTGTGTTTCGGTTGCGGTAATTAAACCCTTGGTGTATTTAATAAACACCGGTTTATCATCGCGCAGGACCGCAATATATTCGTTTGGACTTACATTGTCCGGCGCATCCACGATGATATTTTTGAAATTACGAACAAGGAACGCCGCGTTTTGCGTTTTCCAAACATCGGCCGCCGAATCTATCATTATCGTCACAAACGCGGTCATACCGGGCATAAGGTTCAAATCAGAATTATCCACATCAATCACAACGGTATACACCACGACATTTGATGTTGTTGTCGGCGAAAGGCGAACCTGTTTCACAATACCGTTAAATGTTTTTCGTGGGTATGCGTCAACGGTAAAGGTGACATTTTGACCTTCTTTGATAACACCGATATCGGCCTCTGATACGGCGGTTTCGATTTGCATTTTCGATAAATCTTCGGCAATTTCGAAGAGATCCGGCGTTTGAAACGACGCGGCAACCGTTTGACCTTTATCAACCTTGCGCGAAATAACCGTGCCATCGACCGGCGAAGTTATTGTTGCATACGAAAGGTTCGTCACCGCGCGTTCATATTGCGATTCCATACGCTTTACACTTTGTGCGGCCTGTTCATAATTGGTTTGCGATTGTTCCATTTCCGCGCGCGCAATATATCCGGAATCATACAGTGTTTTATTTCGTTCATAATCATTTTTCGCAAGGTTTAATTGCGATTTCGCCGATTCCAATGCGGCAAGCGATTCATCAACGGTTGCCTGTAATACAGACGGTTCGATTTCAAGCAATAATTGCCCCTTGGTCACGTGCGAATTATAATCGACATAGATGTTTTCAATTGTGCCGGAAACTTGGGAACCGACATTTACGGTGTTTACGGGGTTTATTTCGCCGGTTGCGGTCACAACATGTTTTATGTCACCACGCGTGACACCAACGGTAACATATTCAACCCTTTCCCCAATTGATGCGATAATCCACCATGTGCCGCCAATCAATAAAATTATGACGACCGCAAGCGCCCACCATTTGTGTCGCCAAATCCAACCAAAAAATCGACGAATAAAAGACCGCCTTTTTTCTTTCGCCATTATTGTTCCTTTTCAATTTCCGATTTTATATCGCCAATGGCAAGTGCCACCGCCGCACGCTTTACAAACAAATCGTATTTCGCCGCGTTGTTTTGCTTTTGCGCAGATACCAATTCCGATTGCGCCGTTTGCCAATCAAGCATTGTTGCGCGTCCAACCCGATACATTCCGGCGGTCACGCGTTCTGATTCCGTGGCAGATTTTAATAATGTTTCCGTTTGTGATAAAACGGTCTGGGCGGTTTTGTAATTTTGATATGCCGTGAATACATCAAGTGTTGCATTATCTTTCGTTGTGCGCAGATTTTCTGTTGCCGCGTCATATGATGCCGTTGCACTTTTTACGCCATACATATTTGCGAATCCGGCGAATATCGGCATGGATGCACGGATACCAATACTGCCACTGGTATGTGCATTGTCGTCATAAATATAATCGCGATTGTTGTCACGCCACGAAAGTGTTCCGGTCGCACTGATACTTGGTAAATTTTTTAGGAACATTGAATTACGGCGATGCCACGCGGCGTCTTTGTTTGCCGCCGCACGCAACAGGTCAGGCCGCTTTTCACGCGCAATCGCGATAAGTTCATCGATACCACGATTTTCGCGCACATGCCCAAAATCGCCTGACATATCCGCGATTGTTATTTCGCCGTCCGCCGGGAAAGAAAGTTTGGTTAGCAATGCGCCCTTGGCAATTTCACGATTGTTTTTCGCGCGTTCCAAATCTAAATCACGGCTTGCCATTGTGGTTTCGGCACGCAATACGTCGGCGCGCGCAACAACGCCCGCGCTATATTTTTTCTTTGCTGTATCTAACGCAACCTGGGCAACGGCGCGAAGTGATTTTGCGCTTTCAACATCCGCGTCCGCGTTTAGCAACGCGTAATATGCACCAATTACGCCGTATACATAGTTTTGCACACGGTCGTCATAGTCAAAACCCATCGCACGCCATGTGGACGACAATTGGTTCAAATCTGCCAATCTTTTGCCAAAGTCAAATATCAAATACGATGCGGAAATAGATGCGCCATATTGCCAATCTTGCCAATCATGATTTTGATAGTTTTTTGCTATATCGGCACTTCCGTTTACGGCGGGCAAATAACTTGCGTATCCCGCGTTTTTATTATACCGCGCCGATTCCATCGCATAATACGCCGACATGGTTTCCGGATTGCGACAAAGCCCAAGTTCAATAACCGCGGACAAATCCAATACTTTGTCCGGCACACTTTTTCGCGATGCGCAATCATCGTTCCCGCCATGCGCGAACATAGGAATAAAAACCAGCAGTAAAGAAAGTTTTGTAAAATTCATTTCCCACTTGACCTTTTAGTGTTTTCATTATATATTTTTTATGTTGAAAAATAAATTTATTTTGCTAGGATAAAATGGCTATGCATGGCTTGGTGGCAGAGTGGTTATGCAGAGGACTGCAAATCCTTGTATGCCGGTTCGATTCCGACCCAAGCCTCCAGATAAAAAAGGCGACATTTGTCGCTTTTTTCTTTGTTTTCCGGGATTTTTTATACTTGCAAAACATCATAAAAGTTTTTAATCTGAATCAATAAATTATTGATAAAAATATGATAAAAAACCTTGCGTTGACTAATTTTCGAAACCATACTTCGTGCCGTTTTGCGACGGGTGGGCACAGGAACATTATCATTACCGGTGCAAATGGAACCGGCAAGACCGCAATCATAGAGGCCGTATCTATGCTGTCCGGCGACCGCGGTATGCGTGGTGCACCAATGACAGATATTGCGCGTTTCGATGGCGATGGTGGTTTTTCGGTAATTGCGGAACTTTGTGATGATACGGAAATTTGTGTCTATTTTAACAACGGCGATTCAAACCGGCATGCGCGGGTTGATGGCGATGCGGCAACACTGTCCGATTTGGCATCACACACACGAATTGTTTGGATAACCCCACGCGAAGATAGAATCTTTATTGATGCCGCGTCCGATAGGCGGGCGTTTTTTGATAGATTGGTCGCAAGTTTTGATTCCGCGCACGGTGGGCGCGTGGCGCGACATGCGAAATTGCTGTCCGAAAGGGCGGGTGCATTAAAGGCGGGCGCAAATGCAAAATGGGTTGATGCATTGGACGCGCAAATTGCCGCGACCGCGGTTGCGATTGCCGCTGCACGCATTCAATACGCTGGCGAAATAAATTTCTTTTTAACCGATGCCGCCGTTTCGGTTGATGGGTTGGTTGAATCGATGATTATGGAATCCGGCGCGGGCGCGGCCGAAAGAAAGTATTTAGATTATCTTAGAAACAATCGCGAATTGGTAAACGATAAAATGGTTTTGGACGGTGTAAACAAATCGGACTTTGGCGTATTTAATCGCGAATTAAATTTGCCGGCGAACCTTACCAGCACCGGCCAGCAAAAAACATTGTTATTAAAAATGATATTGGCGCATGCGAAACTTGTTCATACCAAGACAGGTGCAAATCCGATAATCTTGCTTGACGAAGCGGTTGCACATTTGGATAAAAACGCGCGCAAAAAATTATTTGACGAACTGCGCGATGCATCGGCCCAGGTTTGGGCAACCGGCATAGATGCGGATAATTTTGCCGATATTTCGGACGCAACATTTGTCACTTGCACAAGGGATAAAGTAAGTCCTATAATCGGTGGACAAGGGGAAGAATAAATGGCACGAATTGATTATCAATCATTGTTAGATAATGCGTTAAAATCCGTTGTGCGCGAAGCGTTGATTCATGCACAGATAAACGGCCTTGGGGACGGGATGCATTTTTTTATAACATTTCGCACGCATGATGCGGGGGTTGTATTGCCGGATTTCCTGCGTATACGATATCCAGACATTATGACGATTGTGTTGCAATATTCATACAATAACTTGCATGTGTCGGACAAAGAATTCGGTGTTCAGTTGACATTTGATGGCCGACCGTTCTTTATTCGCGTGCCGTTTTCGGCATTGGTTGAATTCAAAGATCCATCGGTTGATTTTATGTTATCTTTCCACAAAGGCCCCGAACGCAACGCGCCGGATAACGATATTGAATTGCCATTGGACGGCACCGGCGACACAATTCCCGATGATGGCCGCGTTGTGTCGTTGGATGAGTTTCGGAAGAGGAAGAAATAGTGGCTAGTGTTAGTGTAAGTGTTAGTGGGTAGTGAAACGACGCGTAGCGTCGTTTTGTTTTTTCGTTGCAAGTTGTTTGTTGTTTTATTATAATGTCCCCTGCAAAAGGCGGTGCCTAATGCGAGGCCTAGGAAACCTCTTAATGTAAAAAACTCCAATTGGTTGGAGGGTTGCGAATATGTTGAATAAGCAACGCTGTTTTACATTACAGTTTTCTAGCCTCCAACCGTCGATTTTTATTGACGGTGTTTTTAACAATAAAAACTCAAGGAGGAAAGAAAATGGTTGTATTGGTTGATACAAAATATTTTGGTTCATTACTACGCAAGGCGCGGCGTGATAACGGTATAAATAAGCGCGATGCCGCCAAAATGTTTGGAATATCACAACGAAAATTATTTCATTGTGAACAAGGGAAAGCAGTCATTCCGGAAAGTATATTATCGTCGTTATTTTATTATGGTATCTGTTTAAAGCGATGCAAGAAAACCGCAAAGTAAAACCGCCGGTAATACCGGCGGTTTCACTAACCACTAATCACTTGCACTTACCACTATTTTTTCTTATTTTCTTTTTTCAAATATGCTTCCAACCAATGATTATCAAAATTTAGTGTCCGGACATCGCGGTTGTTTAGCAATTTTTTCTGTAAGGGGATTGTTGTTTTCACACCTTCGATAACAAATTCGTCCAGTGCGCGTTCCGCACGCATAATACACGCAGACCGCGTTTGGGCGTGAACAATCAACTTTGCAATCATGGAATCGTATGTTGGTGGAATTGTGTATCCGGTGTAAACCGCACTGTCCACGCGCACGCCAAGTCCGCCCGACGGCGCGTAAAGTGTGATTTTACCGGGGCAGGGCACAAAAGTTTCCGGGTCTTCGGCATTGATTCGAAATTCAATCGCATGACCATGCGGAATAACATTTGCCTGGGTATAGCCCAATTTTTCGCCCGCCGCAACGCGAATTTGTTCGCGAACCAAATCAACACCATAAACCATTTCGGTCACGGGGTGTTCAACCTGTAAGCGCGTGTTCATCTCTAAGAAATAAAACTTGCCATCTTCGTACATAAATTCAAATGTGCCGGCATTGGTATAGCCCATTTTCTTTGCCGCCGTTTTGCAAACTTCAATCATATCGTCGCGCTGTTTTTGTGTAAGCGCGGCGGCGGGACATTCTTCCATAAGTTTTTGATTTTTGCGTTGCAACGAACAATCACGTTCGCCAAAGATAACCACATTACCGTGTTTGTCGCCCAAAACCTGAAATTCAATATGCCGCGGGTGCAATAATAATTTTTCCATATAAAGCGTGTCGTCACCAAAACCGCTGCGCGCCTCGTTCTTGGTAATTTCAAACGCTTCGCCCATTTCATCCGCAGACATAACGGGACGCATACCACGACCACCACCACCGGCCGCCGCCTTTAACATAACCGGATATCCGATTTTTTTCGCCCATTTTAGTGCGTCTTCGACCGTATCGACCGCACCATCAGACCCCGGAACAACCGGCAATCCGCATTCAATCGCGGTCTTTTTCGCGTTCACTTTGTCGCCCATTTTATTTATCATCGCCGCGTCCGGCCCAATCCAGATTAAACCATGTTGTTCAACCTTTTGCACAAAGTCCGCGCGTTCAGACAAAAACCCGTAACCGGGGTGAATCGCATCCGCGTTGGTAAGCAACGCCGCCGTCAATATCGCAGATTCATTAAGGTATGATTCTTTGGACGGCCCGGGCCCAATACACACCGATTCATCCGCCAATTGCACATGCATCGCATCACGGTCAACGGTGGAATATACCGCAACCGTTCGAATACCCATATCGCGGCACGCGCGAATTATTCGCAACGCAATTTCGCCACGATTGGCAATTAAAACTTTCTTTATTTTTGGCATAGTTTTTCTTATTCAATAATTATCAATGGTTGGTCAAATTCTACCGCCTGGCCGTCCGTGACCAAGATTTCTTTGACGACACCGTCTTTATCAGATTTGATTGGGTTAAAGGTCTTCATCGCCTCTACTAAAATAACGGTATCCCCCGCCTTTATCGATGCGCCGACCTTGGTAAACGGCTTTGCACCCGGTTCCGGGGCAAGGTACGCAACACCAACCATAGGCGATTTTAATGCATAGCCCGATGTGGTCGCATCGGCCGGTTCACTGTTTGTATGTTTCGCGTTTTCGGACACCGGTAATGTCGGCATCGTGATACCCGATTGCTTTGAAAGATGAATATGTTTGCGATACACGCCAAACAAAAACTGGCGTTCCAAATCAAGTTCAGTGATTCCCATATCGTCCATAATCTTTGACATGGATTCCACAGTTGAACGAAATGACATTTCTTTATCCTTTTGTATAAATTCTTGGTATGTTACCCGAATTTTAATCTTTAATCCCCCAATTGTCAAGGCACGGGGTCAAAACCAAAGCCCCCGCCCGGGCGACAGCGCAAAATTCGGCGTATTCCCATATATGTTCCACGAATAAGCCCGTATCGTAAAATCGCCGTTTTGGTATATTCACTGCATGTCGGGATAAATCGACAAACCGCGCGACCGCCAAACGCCGGCGATATAAAATGTTGGTAAACCCAGATTAGCCCAAGCCCCACATAGGCCGGAATTTTACGAATTTTTTGCATTTTTGTTTGCTTTTTTTGGCCCGTATTTGTGCGCGATATGCAACAATGCCTTTTCCATCGCGGTACGTCCCGCCGGGCGCGTTGCGTCCAAAATCATATGACGGGCGATAAAAATATAGTCAAATTCCGGACACATCAACCGTTCATGATACCGTACCCAATCGCGCAATAATCGCTTTGCCCGATTGCGTTGGACCGCAAGTTTGAATGTATGCTTGGTCGCCATAAATCCAACGCGCGGGTTGGTCGGGAATCGTGCCGGCTTTGCCCGGACGAAAAAGAACAGCGCCCGCGCCGACGGGTCATCGTCGGTTGTATGAAAATCGGCATGTGATTTTATTGTATCGCGCATAATATGCAATAATAGCAGAATATGTAAAAAGTCAAACAAAAAACGTTCTTGCGGTCTTGATTTTTCGTTTCTGCGCGTTTATAGTAATGGCAAATTATTGCGAAAGGGGCGATACATGTATAATTGGCTTATGAAATTTTTTTCCGCAGATATGGCAATTGATTTGGGAACGGCAAACACACTTATATATGTCAAGGGTCGCGGAATCGTGCTAAACGAACCGTCGGTTGTTGCCGTTGCGGAAAACAAATTGTTGGGACGCAAAGAAATTTTGGCCGTCGGGGCCGAAGCAAAGCAAATGTTTGGGCGCACACCGGGGTCAATTACCGCCGTGCGGCCGTTGCGTGATGGGGTTATCGCGGACTTTGAAGTTGCCGAAGAAATGATAAAATACTTTATTCGCAAGGTGCACCACAGAAGCCCATTGACCGCACCACTTATTATTATATGTGTGCCGTCGTGCGCAACCCAGGTGGAACGCCGCGCCATTCAAGAGGCCGCCGATGCCGCCGGCGCGCGCAAGGTGTATATTGTCGAAGAATCAACCGCCGCCGCAATTGGTGCGGGATTGCCGGTGGAAAAGCCGCTGGGGTCGATGGTGTTGGATATTGGTGGTGGCACGACCGAGGTTGCGGTTATGTCACTTGGTGGGATTGTGTATTCAAACGCCGTTCGCACCGCCGGTGACCAGATGGATTTGGATATTATTGAATTTGTGCGCAAAAATAAAAATTTGCTGATTGGGGAAAATACCGCCGAAGAAATTAAGAAAAAAATCGGCACCGCGATTTCGCCAAAGGACAAGGCGAACGAACTTACCATGAAGATAAAGGGGCGCGATTTGCTGTCGGGGACACCGCGCGAAACGGTTATCACAGAATCACAAATTGCATCGGCACTTGCGCAGACGGTTTCAAAAATCGTTGACACGGTGCGGCACGCGTTGGAATTGACACCGCCGGAACTTTCCGCCGACATCGCAGATTTAGGTATTGCGATGACCGGTGGCGGGTCGTTGTTGCGGGGGTTGGATGCGGCGATTCGCGCTGCAACCGGATTGCCGGCGTTTTTGGTTGATGACCCATTGGCGTGCGTTGCGCGGGGCAGTGGCCGTATGCTAACCAGTTTGGATAAGAACAAGCATATTTTGCAAACGATGTACTAAGTGTTAGTGGTTATCCGTCTTCGTCCGTCATCGCAAAGCGATGCCGTGACTACGCCGAGACTGCGCCAGGGCTTTGCCCTGGCTTGGTGTAAGTGATTGGTACGGTGCACCCAATACTGACTTCTTTCCTATGGTATTTTTTGATTTTTCATTGTAATATTTTGGGCGGTTTAGTATAATGGTGTTTGCAATGGAACCGTTTGTGATTTCGCAAATGTTCTTTAACAAAGGAAAAAATAATGTTTAGTCGGGTAATCACAAATAATCCAATACCACAAACGGTTATAAAAACACTGTATCGATATTACGAGCAACCACAAAATCCCATGACAATTGGTGAAATGTATTTGCTGTTAAAATTGGTTCTGTCGAAAATGGAAGACGAATTTGAAAAAATGGGAATAGATATTGAAAAAGAATTGGCCGGAACGATTGATACTTTCCCGCAAAGCGATACCGAACACTAAATTCTTGCAATCGGGATTTTCTTTGTTATAATGCGTTCTGTTTGGGTGGTTAGCTCAGTTGGTTAGAGCGTTACGTTGACATCGTAAAGGTCGTTGGTTCGAGTCCAATACCACCCACCACGAATTTTTCCCAGTTATCTGGGATTTTTTATTTTTTGAATCATCCATGGTACCGAACCGCGAAATTTGATCATTCTTAGATTTCCGCCATCTCAATGTTTTCCAGCATAAAAAACAACCATGAAACATTCAGGTGGTACCAAAAGTGAGACATGTATATATAAAGAACTTAGTTTTACGAAAAAAAATTTATTATTTTCGCATTTCTTTCAAAAAAAGTGATGGAAAGTTCAGTTCTATAAAAAAGAGCCTAGGAACAAGCGATCTAAATTTGGCTATCCAAAGACTCGCATTAGTGAAAAAGGAGCTTTCTATGCAAATAATAAATAATGTGGAACTGGATACCACTAAACCAGTAACTATTGATCAATATCTAAATCAAATTGCACAAACCGATGAAGAACGAGCGCTCATTATAGAAAACGAATATAAAAATTTATCGGACACTCAAGCTATTGATAAATATTTCAAATGTGAAGAAATACTAAGACTAAGTAAAACAGGAAACAGCAGCACATTGACAGAAAGATGTTCCGCGGGTATGGCTGCAGAATTAGAACGCAACAAGCTTCACATATTGATTCATTTTATTCGTGCAAAGACTAATCCCGCGATACAGTACCAATTCAAGCAACATCAACAATTATTTACACCACAATACACATCTTGGGAGCAAATGGTATACGGTACACAACCTATGATGCCGGTAATGTCCACAATCAACAATCAATACATGCCGCAATATCCAAGCGCGCAGATGCCAAAAAATACCATAAGGGAAATTCTGACAGAATCTTTGAAACGTAATAGTGATACAATCAAAGAGAGATTTCCGCGGACATTAGCAACATTATTGAAACCGGTAAATCTATCTCTGGACGATGATTATTCTAAATTGAACAATGAAAACGTGATAAAGAAAATAGTTGAAGCGCTAACTAGCAGAACCAATCTAAACAATGATTCTAAAAACAAAACAATGGACGTATTGCGTAAGGTTATAAAGCAAGCTCATAAGAAAGAACCAGAATTTTACAAAAGGGAAAAATTACTTTATTACACAGAAAGGTTACCAGAAACACCAGCGGGCGAAAAAGAAGAGTTTGGCACGTTTACCGAAGAACAATTAGCAAAAATTTTTGACCCAAAATATGATTTCTTCAAAACACATCCTGACGAATTTTTAGCATGTTTGGTTGCATTGTTTTCTGGTTCAAGAACAAATTTAGCTGTCACTTTGCAGTTCGGAGATTTTATTGAAAAAGATGGTGTTCATTGTATTTGGTTCCGTAAAAACCATACCAAGAAAAATAGAAAAAATAAAGCTAGTGAACGAAAATTAGCTATTGCAAAACAATTATTAGATTTTGGCTTTTTAGATATGATAAAGGCACGACAGAAAAAAATTGGTGCGCAAGAGACAGATTTTATATTTGACCGCGCAGCTAATTCAAAGGGCGATCCTGCTAAAAAATTTATGGCACCATGGGAACGTTTTATACAGAATGAGTTAGGAATCGTATCACGTGATGGTAATAAATACTCTTTTCATTCTTTCCGCGACACAATAAGCAAACACACAAAAAGACTAAAGATTGATGATTCCATTGTTGATGACATTATTGGTTGGGAAGGAAGCACTATACGGCAAAAAAACTATCTAAAATACTCTACAGAAGAAATCAAAGAAGCTGTTGATAGAATTGAGTATCCAGAAGAAATTTTACATCTTGATTATTGGAAAAAAATAATCCCAGATCTTTATATCAATCCAGAAAAGATCAGCACTAAGCGCGGAAAATATAAACCACACATAAATATTGATTAGGTTTTGTGGGGTGGTGGGGAAAACATATCTTACCACCCCATGCGCGCGACAAACCTATATACAGTCATCGGTTGTACTTCCATCAATTTAGCAATCTTATATTTTGATATTCCTGCATCTAACAATTTCTTGATGCGTTTTTTATTTTTAGCTAATTTTAGTTTTTTTGATTGAGCCGAAGCTGGTCTTCCCAATCGTTTACCATTTGCACGAATGTTGTCCAAGGATGCTTTAGTTCTTTGGCTTATAAGGTTGCGTTCTATTTCTGCCGATAATCCGAAAGCAAAAGCCATAACCTTTGATTGAATATCATTTCCCAACCGGTAATGTTCCTTTAGTGTCCATACCTGACAATTATTATTCAGGCAAATTTCCAAAATATGCATAACTTCTAACAAAGATCGTCCCAGCCGCGAAATTTCAGCCGCGATTAGAATATCATTTGGTTGCAATGTTTCTAGTAATTCGCCTAGTTTACGTTTTTTTAGCGGTTTTCGTGACGATATGGTTTCTTCTACCCACAGATCTATATTGATGTTTTGTTGTACCGCGAATTGTGTTAGTTCGTGTTTTTGATGTTCGCATGATTGCTTATTTGAAGACACGCGGATATACCCGATTATAGCCATTTTTTATACCTTTATGTTGTAAAAATCCTTGCTTTTTTATAGAACGATAAAATCAACATATTTTTAGCTTGTTTGAAATGGTTAGATTATAAAAAGTCCAAATTTATAAATCCCAGAAAACAGGCATTCTTTCATATTCAAATAGATTGCTCACTTGAAAGCGCGCAATCCATAACAAATCGTTGGTTTATGTAAGTATTTCCAGGGAAGATTTTACAACAAATTTTTGAATACCAGGAAATACAATATGAGAAAAAATACAGGGCTTATTGTCGCGAATACAGCAAAGAAAGATGAATTTTATACAAGCTATGACGATATAAAAAAAGAGCTTGTAAACTATGCAAAGTATTTCAAAGGCAAAGTCATATACTGTAATTGTGATGATCATTACGGTATTGGCAAAGGAACACCTAAATCAAATTTTATAAAATATCTCGCGGACAATTTTCAAGCATTTGGAATCAAAAAAGTTATCGCCACACATTATGAAGCTGGTAAAAAATCAACAATGTATATATTGAACAAAGACAATACCGGCGATGGTATTATATGCAGTGAAGATATAGAAGAAATACCACTAAAAAGCGATGGGGATTTTCGTAGCGCGGAATGTATAGAATTATTGAAACAGGCTGACATAGTAATAACAAATCCACCGTTCTCGCTGTTCAGGGAATATGTGGCTCAGCTCATGGAATACAAAAAGAAATTCATAATCATCGGAAATCAAAACGCAATAACATATAAAGAATTTTTTCCATTGATAAAAGCGAACAAAGTATGGCTTGGTATGACAATGGACAGCTCAAACAGATGGTTCGCGGTACCGGACGATTATGAGCAATACCATAAAATAGAAAACGGTGTAAAATATGCTTTTGTCGCAGGCGTTGTGTGGTTCACTAATTTGCCGCACAGTAAACGAAATGAAAAACTAGAAACAGGGAAAACATATCATGGCTTTGAATCAATGTACCCAAAGTATGATAATTATGACGCGATAGAAGTGAGTACCGTCAGAAATATACCAATGGACTATACCGGTATGATGGGTGTACCAATCTCTTTTCTACATAAGTATAATCCAGATCAATTTGAAATCATTGGACTAGAAAGATATACAGCACCGAAAGAAATCTTGGTTGGTGGTAGATTAGCTATAAATGGTAAATCAACATATGCTCGTATTTTGATAAAAAATAAAAAAGGTGGACAAGAATGACTATGACAATAACAACACCAGTTATAACTATTCGTGAACTGGTAAAAAATTATAAAGATAGTGGCGATAACGGTGTTGTTGCCTATCATGGAACTTTGAATGTAAGACCGGCATATCAGCGCGCGTTCGTATATGAACCAAATGATCGTGATCGCGTTATGATGTCAGTTTATAATGGATTACCACTGAACAGTATGTATTGGGCAATCAATCCAGATGGTACATATGAAGTAATTGATGGACAGCAACGCATTATTTCAATCTGTCAATTTATTACTAATGATGACGGGCATGGTAACCCAATAGCAATCAATTTCAATGGTAAAAACAACCAATCTTTTGAAGGATTATCGCCAGATAAAAAGGAAGAGATTTTAGATTATCGGTTGCAAGTATATTTATGCAATGGAACAGATGATGAAAAATTAGAATGGTTTCACACTATAAACATTGCCGGCAAACAGATGACCGAACAAGAATTGCTGAACGCAAATTATACAGGATCATGGTTATCAGATGCCAAACAGTATTTCTCTAAAAAGACCAATAACAAAGCATTGAGCATATCTTTTTGCGATAATGATGATCGGCACATGTTGGTAAATAAGGATGGTGTCGCGGCAAATCGTCAAGAATTGTTAGAATTGGCATTACGGTGGCGCATATCTAAATCAGATCAATATCCAGAGATAAAAGATTACATGGCACAACATCGTTTTGATGAAAACGCAAATGAACTTTGGACTTATTACAAGTCTGTCATAGAATGGGTAAAAACAACATTCCCAGAGTACCGTAAGGAAATGAAAAGTATTGATTGGGGAACATTATATAACAAATACGGTAATAATCAGTACGACCCCGCGGTATTAGAAGCCGAATTGAAACGATTGTTTGACCTGTACAATGTTGATCCTGACGGGTTGAAAAAGAGTGGCTTTTATGAATACGTGTTGTCTGGAGATCGTACATTGATATGGCATCGTATATTCAGTGATAAACAACAACGTCAGGCTTATGCGAACCAAGGTAAAAGATGTGGTGGACGTTGCGGACGCGAAATGCCGTTTTCTGAACTAGAAGCGCACCATAAAGTAGCCTTTATAGATGGTGGCGAAACGACAATAGATAACTGTCTGATGTTATGCCACGATTGCCACGCGGATATAACAGCAAAGCAAAATCACGATAAGTAATAACAAAACGTCCTTTCTGGACGTTTTTGTTTGAATACCGCGACAAAAATCAAGCAATATAAAATTTGCCCCAGTTTATCAAAAAACGGCTTTCTGGTATAGTTTGTAGTGTTTGAGAAAAAAGCGCGCTATAGTCCGATTATAAGCGATTTATCATATGTTTTATAAACGATCCTGCGCGCATATATAAAATAGGCTTTTTTGTGGATTTCAGCCCTGTTCAAAATGGGTACACTTAGAATATACAAATAAAAAATGTCTAAACTAAGTTTTTTTCTTGACTTTTAGACACAATTCGGTACAATCTAAACAGATATAAAGAATTAGATTAGACAAAAGGATAAAAAATGAAATTCTTATATTGCCGCGTGTCGTCAGTTTACCAAAACACTGACAGGCAAACTTTGGACGAAAAAGGCTTTGACCGCATGTATATTGATAAATGCAGCGGTAAGGATAGAAACCGTCCTGAACTAGAAGCTATGTTGAGTAATTTGAGACCTGGAGACGAGATCACATGCCACAGTTTAGACAGATTGGCTAGAAACTTGTTTGATTTGCAGTCATTGGTAAAAGAAATCATAGATAAAGATTGTTCGGTGGTGTTTGTGAAAGAGAATTTGCGATTTGAACCAGGGAAAAACAGCCCAATTAGTACGTTGATGTTGCAAATTTTGGGTGGTATCGCGGAATTTGAGAGAGCATTGATAAAAAATCGCCAAGCAGAAGGAATCGCAATAGCCAAAGCCCGCGGAAAATTCAAAGGTGGAAAAAATAAGTTGGATGATGATGATATAACAGAATTGAAAGAGTTGGTTCGCAAAAAGAAAATGCCTATAACAGAAGTTGCTGAAAAATTTGGACTTTGTAGAGCTTCCGTTTATAACTATATGAAAAAAACAGAAAAGGATAAAAAATGAGTATAGGTGTTGGTTTTGAGTGGGTAGGCAAAGATGTGATAATTCGTAGTCTGTCTGGAAATTATCTCTATACAGTCAAAAATGCAAAAACAGCCTATTACCAAGGGGGAGATGTTATAGTCCGCGGTAATAGCTATGAGACAATTCTTTTTACAGCGGATGGTATTAGGCGGTATTTATAGTTGTTGTTTGTGTGTCTTAGCTGATATTTATGGGAGTTGACCGCGGGATATTAGCTAAGCCCACACAGTTTTTTTATCTTGCGAATTTTCCTTTGGGTTTGGGTTAGGTTTTTCTTTTTAGTTGGTTGTTTTGGTAAAGGGTTGAATAAAGTCTGGGGGCAATAAATACGATCAGAACACAACACATTACCTTGGATCAATTCTTTTGTGCAATAGCCTATAACAGTTTGAATATCAGAGTAAGGAACAAGCTTTATTTTATAGTTTATTTCTCTGTCTAGTCCGTAATGTTGTTTGAATCTGTAACTAGCCTTTTGCATCATTTCTTCTATAAGGTTTTTTGGTAATTGTGCGCCCGTTGTTTGATCTATAAATGTTCCAAGTAAGTGTAGATGCCATGGTTCAGTTTGGTCTACATTTTCAAAGAAGGCATCAAAATCATATACACTATCTATCCACCGTCTTTTACAATTCAATAGGTGTTTTATAAATTTAGACAAGAGATATTTCATTCTATCCGCGAAGCAACCAATATCATACGTCTTGAACTCATAAGGTAAAGTGATAGTTATAAAATAGGTGGATGCATCGTGCGGAATTTTACTGTATATAGTTTGTTGTATAGATTCTAATTGTCTTTGTAATTCTTCTTCTGTCATTATTTAGTCCTTATGCTTTATGTGTTATACTTTAGGGGGAAATAAAATAAAAAAAGAACTTGCATCAACGTAGAAATTGTATGCCGTTTTTCTTAGATTTCTGCTGATTTCGAGCCGCAATGATTCCCTTATAGAGTGCCAGCTAATCAGTGTTTGTATATCTTTTGCCGCGGTGGATCCCTTTATAAGCTTGGTGGCAATAAGATAGAAAAATTATTGTGTCTACATCGTTTTTATCCTATAGTTTTGCCTGAGTAAATTACAGAGACACGATGCAATATAAAAGCCGGCTAAGCAAACGTGGCTCTATGATTCAGGATTGTTCAAAAAATAGTAGCTTGGGGATTTTACGGACTACGAAGAAACCCCATCAAGCCATTCACAAAAACTTGGTGGGGTTACATTAGTGAAACTCTATGCAAATCTTGTGAATGTATCCAGGTAAAAAATCAGTCTATTTGTCTTTCACTAATGTCTGATTCTTTATCTTTTCAAATAATAGAACTGTTATTTTTTGTTTTCTTGCGTTGTTATGATTTTACTATCATTCAATTCGTACTGTTTGATCTCTTGGCGCGCGATTTCTTGATCTACTTGTCTTAGGATATTACTTACGATTTGCTTTCTTATTTTTGGGCTATCTACTGTAAAATTAGACGGAAAAGACACTGAATACTGATGCCGCGGCGCAGAAGTGTAATATACCCTAAAGCCGTCAACATGCAGCATTTTCTCAAAACACAAACTAAACGTACCAACCAATATATCTTTGTCGCGATCTAGTTTTTTTACTGTTAGTTCTGTCAAATTCATTACTTTTCTACCGTATACAGATGATTAGAACTATAAAAAATCTTCGGAAATATATCGCAGGGAATAACCAAGTAAAAAGCCCCCGATCGTAATCAACCACCTTGTATAAAGCGCGCAAATTTGGAAGTATTTACTAAAAAGTACTTACTATCATCAGTACATACTAAGGTTCAGTATGTACTAAAAAAGTACTTACTAGAACAAAATTTAGGGCATTCTATTGACATTCGCCATTTTTCAATATATACTTTGCCTACGAAAACACTGAGTGGCTGTCGTTGGTACCGGAACCACGAAAAAAGGTACTGGAAAAATGAAAAAAGTGGGAGATTCCTGGGACTTTTTAGGTCGTGGAGAAAGTCCAATACCACCCACCATCCGTCTTTGCCAAAGCAAAGCCGCGATTGGGTGCCGCGGCGTAGCCCAGCGGGCGAAGGCGGACGAAAACCACACCCCGGCCTTCGGCCACCCCTCTCGAGAGGGGAACTATAAGAAGAAAAAAATGAAACGAATGCAAATATAATTTTAGAAAAAAACATAAACGGGATTCGGATGGACGCCCCGTTTGGCGTCATTTTTTATAAAAAGGAAAATAACAATGGGCAAAAAATATCTTATTACTTCGGCATTACCATATGTGAATAACAACCTGCATATTGGGCATTTGATTGGATGTTTGTTGCCGTCTGATGTGTATGCGCGTTTTTGTCGCGCGTGTGGCCGTGATGTTCTTTATATTGGTGGTTCGGACGAACACGGCACAACAAGTGAAATCGGCGCGGCGCGCGAAAATATGTCGGTCGAAGATTATGTTGAAAAATATCGTGCAAATCATTTGGCGGCGGTGCGTGATTTTAATTTGTCTTTTGATTTATATGGTCGTACACACACGGCGCAGCACGAAAAACTTATCCATGAATTATTCAATCGGTTGGAATCGCAAGGAATGATAGAAGAAAAAGCATCAATGCAACCGTATTCGATAAACGAAAAAAAATTCTTGGCGGACCGATATGTAATTGGCACGTGTCCACATTGTGGTTATGAACGCGCATACGGCAACGAATGTGAAAAGTGTGGCGCGTCGTTAGACCCGGCGGATTTGATAAATCCACATAGTGCGATTGACCCGTCATCGCCCGTTGAAATGCGCGAAACAAAACATTTGTATTTCAAACTTAGCAAAATGCAAGATAAATTGCGCGCATGGATAAATTCAAGGCAGGGTTGGCCGAAAACCGCGATTACTATCGCAAATAAATGGCTAGACGAAGGATTGCACGATAACCCAATTACGCGCGATTTGAAATGGGGTATCCCGGTGAACAAGGCCGGATACGAAGATAAAGTTTTCTATGTTTGGTTTGATGCGCCATGGGGTTATGTTTCAATTTCGCAAATTGCGAATCCTGATTGGGCGTCGTGGTGGAAAAATCCCGATTGCCACTATACGCAATTTATGGCAAAGGATAATGTGTCTTTTCATTCGGTGTTTTTTCCCGCGCAAGAATTGGCTATGGACGACAATTGGAAAACCGTCGATGTATTAAAGGGTCAAAACTTTTTGAACTTTAATGGCGCAAAAATTTCAAAGTCAACCGGCAACGGAATTTTCTTAGATAAAGCCCTAGATATCGCACCAAGTGATTGTTGGCGGTATGCGTTGTTGGCGTCCGCACCAGAAAGTGACGATACGGACTTTACAATGACGCGGTTTGCGGAAATTGTGAATAAAGATTTAAATGGTTTGCTTGGCAACTTTGTGTCGCGTGTATGCAAATTATCAAACAAAAATTTTGGTGATACTGTGCCGGCGGCGGGCGCGGCGGATGCGGAATTGGCGGGCAAAGTGAACGCAAAAATTTCCGAACTAACCGCGGCACTGGACGCATGTGAATTCCGCAAATCTATTGTTGCGTTGCGCGATATTTACGGAATCGCGAATGAATATATGACTGCGAAAGAACCATGGACATTGGTTAAGAACGGTGATACGGCGGGCGCGGCGGTGGTGATAAATGAATGTTTCCAATTGATTGATTTGTTTGCGCGTGTGTCGGCACCGGTTATTCCGGATGCGGCGGCAAAGATTCAAAAGATATTCGAAACCAAACATGATTTGTCTTGGCCGGCGCAGTATGAACACCGTGTCACAACGGGCGAAAAATTCACCGTGCCGGAAAATTTGTTTAGCCGGATTGAGTTAGATAGTGTTAGTGTAAGTGGTTAGTGTTAGTGAGAGAGGATGTAAGTTTAAACACAAAGGATAAACTATGTCTAAAAATATCAAATACACAACATACACAGTGACATCATATATTGATGATGTGACACAAAAAAAGACGTTTGGTGAATTGGAAATTCAAGCGATGATAAGGTATGTACAGGAACAAAATCAATCTGGAATTTATATGAAAGTAACAAAATCGACAATAACAATGAATTATCATTTGTCCAAAGATAAATTTCCATGGTTAAAACAACAAACACCAGAAATACACAAACCCAATGAAAAGATTTATCGTGTAGAACGGTATTGTAGGGTTGGTGAACCAAACTCTCCAAATGCGGGGTTCTTTGATTTTATTGGTTATCATCGTTAATACAAAAGGTTGCAAAAATGTATAATGAAAATGTTGAATTTTGTTTGCGTCTTACGGGGCCATGCACACAGTGTCATAATGGTCCGGTTAAACAAATTTATTCAATTGAAGATTTGGCGGAATATACGCGCAGATATCCATTGCATATGAATATACCATACACAATTGTAATAGAACGTGTTATTGGCAAAGATGTGACAGATAAATATAAAATTTTGGTTGGCGACAGGTTGATTTACCCGAACGATATTGCGATTTTTTTAACCGACCAATATAAAAAGACATTTAATTTTGATTTGAAAAAAACAGAAAATAAACCGGTTATGTTGGATGGTGTTCCGGGACACACTTTTGTTCGTTGGCATTATTTGGGTGATACGGATATATTTGTAGAAAGAAAAACACTGAATCAAATTTTGCTGGTTAAAGCAGGTACACCGCCGATTATGCTATTTTTGCCGATTAAGACTGGTAAACCACCAGTCGGTTTGGTTGAATTGTTCAATAAGAAAACAGAAAACGCACGATAAAAACAAATGAAACTTGTTCTTGTGTCTTGTTGTGCGCCATGCAGCGCGGGCGCGATAAAGCAATTGGCATCCGGTGAAATTGCGGGTGTGGATGATTTTATTGTTCTTTTTTTTAATCCGAACATTTATCCCGAAAGCGAATACAAAAAACGCATGAACGAGCAAGTTAAATACTGTGAAAAATTGGGTGTGAAATACGCGATTGGCGAATACAATCATGACGCGTGGCGTGCGGCGGTGCGCGGGTTAGAGGCCGCGCCCGAACGCGGCGCGCGGTGCAGTGTTTGCTTTGCGTATCGTTTTGAATACGCAAAAAAATTTGCGCGCGAAAATGGGTATAACGTGGTGGCGTCTGTGTTTGGTGTGTCGCGCCACAAAGACCAAGACCAGGTTGATACGGCGGCCGAATCCGCGCCTGGCGAAATTGCATATTTACCGATTAAATGGGATGAAAAATTGCGACAGCAAATCAACCGTGAATCAGATTTCTATCGTCAAAATTATTGCGGTTGCGAATTTAGTATTAGAAAAGTATAATCAGAGAAAAAAGGAGTGACGATTATGTCATCGATACTTGTTTTTCCGGGCCAAGGTTCGCAAAGCGTTGGTATGGGGCGCGAACTGTATGAAAACAATGCGGCGGCGCGCGCAGTGTTTGACGAGGTTGACGATGCTTTGGGTCAGAAACTTTCCGACATTATTTTCAATGGCCCGATGGAGGATTTAACATTGACGACAAATGTGCAACCGGCGATTATGGCCACATCTATTGCAATGTTGCGTGCGGCGGATATACCCCTTACGCAATATGTTGCGGGGCATTCATTGGGCGAATATACCGCGCTTTGTGCGGCGGGTGCGTTGTCATTGGCCGACACGGCAAAACTTTTGCGCCTGCGCGGGGACGCAATGCAACGCGCGGTGCCGGTGGGGCGGGGAATGACCGCCGTTATTTTGGGACTTGATATTGATGTTGTTCGTGACATTTGTGCAAAAAACGATTGCGATGTTGCGAACGATAATTCCCCGGGTCAGGTTGTGATTTCTGGGGCAAAGGAAATTGTTGAAAAAACACTCGAAGACGCCAAGGCCGCCGGCGCACGGCGTGCAATGCCACTTGCGCTGTCGGTGCCGGTGCATTGTCGGATTCAATCACCCGCGGCGGATGAAATGCGTGCGGCACTTGCGAGTACGGAAATAAAAAAACCGGTGGCGGCGTTGATTTCGAATAAAACATGCACGCCAATAAGTGACCCGGATGAAATTCGCGATGCCTTGGTCTATCAAATTACGCACGGCGTTCGTTGGCGCGAAAGTGTATTGGCAATGCACGATTTGGGTATTCATGAAACAATAGAGGTTGGCCCGGGCGCGGTGCTAACCGGCCTTACCAAACGCATATGTTGCGACATGGAAGGCAAAAAGTTAGAGGTGTAAATATGCCACGTTTAATATATGGAGACTTCTCAACATCATCAAGCAACAAATGGACCGCTTATTGTGATGAAAACGATACAATAGTTTGCTATGGTAAGTGGTGTTCAAAAACCCTAGCATTTGAGGCAGCGCCAGGAATATCAATACACTATGTGGTAGAGTATGTTTTAAATCAATCTACAACATATAATCGGGACGCAATGTTGACTTTCAACGGTGTGCAATTAAAAATTCCGAAACAAACAAGTAATCAAACAGAAACAATAAACAATATCGTTGCCCGCTATTTTTCAAAATGCAGAAAAAGAAACCGGGGTAACTAAAAGGATGTAACCAAGGGTAAAAATGGGGGATAAAATGTTCGATTTGAAAGATAAAGTTGTTTTAATAACCGGGGCAACCGGTGGAATTGGCGGGGCGATTGCCCGTAAAATGAAAGAGGCCGGCGCGACCGTTGTTGTGTCGGGGCGTAACACGGCAAAACTGGATTCGGAATTCGATGATTCTTATGTAAAAATTCCGGCGGATTTATCGGCCGAAGGTGCGGCGGTTGAATTGGTTATGGATGCGATTGAAAAATGCGGTCGGTTGGACGTGCTTATCAACAACGCAGGAATTACGGCGGATACATTGCTTATGCGTATGACCGATGAACAGTTTGATAATGTTATCAATACGAATTTGCGGTCTTGTTTCAAAATGTGTCGTGCGGCGATTATGCCGATGATGAAGCAACGGTTTGGTCGCATTATAAATATGGCGTCAATTATCGGTGTTATCGGTGGCGCGGGCCAGGCGAACTATGCGGCATCCAAAGGCGGCATGATTGCGATGACAAAATCGATTGCGGCCGAAGTCGCATCGCGCGGTATCACCGCAAATGCGATTGCGCCGGGATTTATCAAAACACCAATGACCGATGTTTTGTCCGAAGAATTGAAAAAGAATTATTTGGCGCAAATTCCGGCGGGGCGTTTCGGCGAACCGGACGATATTGCAAATGCGTGCGTGTTCTTGGCGTCCGATGAAGCGTCGTATATCAATGGCCAGGTATTACATATAAACGGCGGGCTTGGGCGGTTTTAATGCAAAATTTTGATGTCATTGTTATTGGTGGTGGACACGCCGGAACCGAAGCGGCGGCGGCCGCGGCGCGGCGTGGTGCAAGGACACTGCTGATTACAATGCGCGAATCTGATTTGGGGGCGATGTCTTGCAACCCATCGATTGGTGGCCCGGGCAAATCGCAAATGGTTGCGGAAATGGACGCACTTGGTGGTGTTATGCCACGCGCCGCAGATATGGCGGGGATTCATTTTCGCACACTTAATGCGTCACATGGCCCGGCGACACAGGCATTACGCGCCCAGATTGACCGCGAACTTTATCATAACGCGGTTATGAAAATTTTGCAGAATCAAAAAAATTTAACCGTGCAATTTGAAAAAGTTGAATCAATTGATTTAGAAAACAAAATTATAAACGGCGCCTATGTGGCGAAATCCGTCGTATTCACAACCGGGACTTTTTTGCGTGGGGTTGTCACAATGGGCGGCGAAAAAATTCCGTCCGGACGGATTATGGATAACGGCGAACACCAATCGCCCGATACGGTGATTTCCGGCGTATTGCGCGATTTTGGGTTTGATATAATTCGACTTAAAACTGGAACGCCGGCACGAATTTATCGTGATTCTATTGATTTTTCGGTATGCGAAGAACAATTGCCGGACACGCCACACGATTGGTTTTCCGACGGGTGCGATGTGGACAACAACACGGCGGTATGCTTTATCACGCACACGACACCGGAAACACACAAAATTATTCGGCAAAACATAAAAAACGCACCGATGTATAACGGCGACATAACCGGTATCGGCCCGCGGTATTGCCCGTCAATCGAAGACAAGGTTATGCGTTTTCCCGACCACGAAACACATCATGTTTTCTTGGAACCCGAAGGGTTGCACAGCGATTTGATTTATCCGAACGGTATTTCAACAAGTTTTGGTGCCGATATCCAAGACCAATGGATTCGCACAATTCCGGGTTTGGAAAATGCACGCTTTGCACGATATGGGTATGCGATTGAATATGATGCGATTGATGCGCGCGCAATTGATAAACATTTGATGGCACGTATGGCGGGCGGGCTTTTCTTTGCGGGGCAAATAAACGGAACATCCGGGTATGAAGAAGCCGCCGCCCAAGGTTTGGTTGCGGGTGCAAATGCCGCCGCGTTTGCGCTTTGCGCGCCGACATTGGATTTGGACCGAACAAATTCGATGATTGGCGTGATGATTGATGATATTACAACAATGGGGGTGGACGAACCGTATCGTATGTTCACATCGCGGGCGGAATATCGATTGAACCTGCGTGCGGATAATGCGATTGCGCGAATTGGGCAAATTGGGGTCGATTTGGGTTTAATCGAATTGCCGGCTTTTTTGAACAAAATGAATAAAAAAGCCGGGAAAATTTCCGAAAATGATAAATTCTATGCCGGGTATATTATGCGAAACAACCGGGAAATAGAATCGTATCGGCGCGACAAAGAAATAAAAATTCCGACCGATTTTGACTATGACAATATGCCGGGGCTGACCCGCGAACTTTGCGAAAAATTGAAACGCGTTCGCCCGGCAAATATCGCAGAATTGCAAAAAATCCCCGGTATGACCCCCGCCGGAATTATGGTGGTGTTGCGAAAGGTAAAGTGTTAGTGTAAGTGGTTAGTGGGTAGTGCTATTCGTATTGTGATGGATTTTGAAAACGTTTGGCGAATTCGTTTATCATCAATTGCAAAGCCGCCACAAAACTTATCGGGTCAATTTTATACTTCGGGTTTTTATCAAAGAAATTCATCAAACAACCCTGTAATGATTTTTCAGCAATATCTTTTAACCAATCTTGTTCGCGTGACATTTTTACCCCTTTTTTTTATTAAAAAACCATCTTTTCCCAAGAAAAAGATGGCAGGAGGTAAGAACTACCGTAAGCGAATAGCCCGACTTATTGATTATTCGGTCGGCCTCCTGCACACAGCAGAAGGCACATTTAACGTCTGTGATGACGCATCTACGGGGCTTGTTAAACCACCATCATAGTATGACGATTGCCATACAGTTTTATTATATATGTAAAAAAGCAACTTGCAAGATTATTTATCATTGCAATCACAGATTTTTGCAAGGGGACAGGTTGCACATTTCGGGCGCAGGGCGGTACAGGTATATCGCCCAAACAGTACCATCACATGATTGGTTATCGCGTGATATTTTTTTGGAATTTTCTTTAATAATTCAACTTCAACCTTTTCGGGCGTGTTTGCGGAATCCGACACCCAACCATAACGGTGTGAAAGGCGGAAAACATGCGTATCAACCCCGATATTTGGCGCGCCCCACAAAACATTTGTGATAACATTTGCGGTCTTTTGCCCGATGCCTGGTAATTTTATAAGTTCCGCGCGGTCGTGATATTTCTGTGGAAAAACAAAATTATCTTTGTTTGTTGGAATTTCTTTTAATCGTTCGGCCAATGCGATGATATTTTTTGCCTTGTTATTAAAAAATGAAATAACCCGGATATGTTTTTTTAATCCGTCAATTCCCAATTCCAACATTTTTTGCGGTGTTGGGGCCACACGGAATAGGGCGGGCGTGACCTCGTTCACCTTTTTATCGGTCGCCTGGGCCGACAAAATCACCGCAACCGCAAATGTGAATTCGTTTACCGAATACAATTCCGAACGAATTTCCATATTCAGATTTTTCGGAACAATTTCGAAAAAATCCCGCGGTGTTATCATTTTATTCGGCGCAAATTTCCGCACATTTTTTATTACAATTTGTTTCGGTTGCATCCGGTTCGGACGAATATTCATACACCATCTTTTTTTCGAATCTTTCGCCGCCTGTTTCGCACATGCATGTTATTTCATTTGTAGCATGGTAACGATCAACCGATTGCCCGTCGTCCAAATCACGCGCCCAAATTTTTGATTTGAAACGCGAAGAACAACCGGTAAAATTGCCGTGTGCGATTTCTTTATCATCGTTTTTTTCTTCGGTCACATTGTCATCGGATGGGACATCGATAAAGAAATCTTCCGAATCCACCCGTTCATTTGATTCGTTTAATTCAGAAAATTCCACCGGTTCGACATCATAAGAAATTTCTATGTCAACCGGCATACGAAAACACAACCACATCGCACACAGAAATGTTATAACAACACAACCATAAAACAAAAATTTATTTTCTTTCATTTTTTAAGCCTTTTGTATAGAGATTCCAAAATTGTACCCTTCGATTTCCGTAAAGTGTTCGGCCGAACCCGGCGACATTTCACGGACAAGCGCGTTCGACATTATCATCTTTTTATGTTGTTCCAACGCGCCGGACAACGCCAAATCCGCCGTATAGGTAAGATTTATTCGGTCGGACACATCCAAACCCAACGCTTTGCGCGTGTCTTGGATAAAGCGCAACGCGTCGTTCGCCAAACCTTCGGCAATCAATTCGGAATTTAATTCAGCGTCCAAAATGACAACCGCGGTATTATCCGGCAACGGCATACCCGTCACACCATCGCGGATATTCAAACGGTTTTCGAATTCATCCGCATTCAGTGTATAATCGCCGACAACCAATTTATCGCCAGACAATTCGTAGTCACCCCGTTTCACGGCCGGTGCGATTTCGCGCAACGCACCGCCCAAACGCGCACCGATTTTCGGCGTGATTAAATATATAAAACTGTCCGCGACCTTTGCCGTGTTATCGACCCATTCAACAGATTTCACATTTAATTCATCACGGATAATATTCGTGTATTCTGTCATAGGTGTGCCGCCAGCAACCGTCAATTTGTTCAGTGGCAAACGATTACGCAATTTGTATTGTTCACGCAATTGCTTTCCAACAGACACGATTTCTTGGACACGGCGCATATCGGCGACGATTTTCATATCCACCGCGTTTGCCACCGGCCAATCGGTCAAATGCACCGATTCCGCACCAGTTAAATTTTTATAGATGTATTCGGATACGAACGGCGCAAGCGGTGCCAAACAGCGGCATACGGTACAAAGCACCGTATAGAGCGTATTAAACGCGGTTGTGTCTTCGTCCCAAAAACGCGTGCGCGAACGACGGATATACCAATTGTTCAGGATATCCAAGAATCGCACAAATTCTTTGACCGCCGTGTCCGGTTTATATTCGTTTAGTGTACACCCAACCGTATCAACCAAAACGCCTGTTTCCGACAAAATATATTTATCCAAAACATTTCGTGCATTTGTCCCCGACACATCGTGTGCGGTTATGTTCGCCGCGTTCGCATATAATGTAAAGAAATGATATGCGTTCCAAAGTGGTGTCAAAATCGTCTTTATCGGTTCGGCAAAAACCTTGCCTTCTTTATCAACAGGAACAGGTTCGGCCTTCATAAAATTACTGCCCAAGATAAACAGTCGGACAGCGTCCGCACCATATGTTTCAAGTTGTTCGTCCGGATTTACAAAGTTCCCCAGTGATTTTGAAAACTTTCTTTTGTTTTCATCAACAACCATACCATTTGCCGAAACAACCCGGAACGCCGGTTTATCAAACAGCGCAACCGCCATTATCATCAAATGATAAAACCAACCACGTGTTTGGTCTTGGCCTTCGATGATATAATCCGCCGGAAAAGTTTTTTCAAATGTATCTTTGTTTTCAAACGGATAATGCAGGGCCGCAAACGGCATAGACCCCGATTCAAACCAGCAATCCAAAACATCGGGTATACGTTTCCAACCGTCCAGCGTCAGCGCATCCAATGTCGGACGATGCAAATCGTCAATCTTTACACCAAAAAATTCTTCCAATTCCGCGATTGAACCAAAAATTTTATATTCGCCGTTCCGTTCCCAGATTGGTAATGGTACACCCCAAAAACGGTTACGCGAAATTCCCCATGGACGCGCATTTTCAATCCAAGAAAGGAATCGATTACCCGCCGATGTCCATGTTGTGTCGTTTTTGGTTATTTCAACAAGGCGTTCGCGAATTTTTGGAACATCAACATACCATGCATCCGTCGCACGATAGATAAGTTTTTCCTTGCTGCGTGGGCCAAAGGGGTAACTATGTTTATGTTGGTCTTTTTTAACCAAGATTCCATTTGCCCGTAACCAATCAATAATTTTTGGATTTGCCACAAATATGTTTTCACCCGCCCATTCGGTGACCGTGCTATCAAAGTTGCCGTAATCATCAACATTTAATATAACCGGGAATTGCGGGTCTATGGCTTTTGCGACAATATAGTCGTCTTCACCGTACGCCGGCGCAATATGCACGATACCGGTTCCATCACTGTCCGACACGTAATCGCCGGAAATCACCGTATACAGCCCGTGACCGTCCTTTGCCAAATCGGTATAATATGGAAAAATCGGTTTATAATGCAATCCAACCAGGTCGGCCCCCATAACCGTCCCAAGGTTTTCAGAATTTGCAAAAATCTTGTCATACGCCGAAAGCCGCGATTCCGCCAAGACATATACATGGCCGTCATCATGACGCATGCGAACATATTTCATATTGTTATTCACCGCCAATGCCGAATTTGCCGGCAGTGTCCATGGTGTTGTTGTCCATGCAATCGCACGGTCGCCATTTGACAGTTCAAACCATACTGTTACCGTATCATCAACGATATCTTGGTATTCGCTTGACGCTTCGGAATTAGAAAGCACCGTTCCCAATTTCCAATCATACGGATTTACTTTGAAATCTTTATAGAGCAAACCCTTTTCATACAACGCTTTCATTGCCCAAATCACGGATTCCATAAAGTTTTTATCCATTGTGCGATAACCGTATTCATCGCCGCCATCAACCCAACGACCAACGCGTTCAATAAAGCGCAACCATTCGTTCGAATATGTCATAACATCCGCGCGACACAAATCACAAAAAGTTGCGATTCCATCGGATGCGACAATATCTTTGGCGGTACGGTGTTGCTTTTTTTCAACAGACGCCTCCGCCGGCAGGCCGTGACAATCCCACCCCAGTGCGCGTTCTACATATTTTCCGCGCATTGTTTGAAAGCGCGCAACCATATCTTTGACCGCCGACACGCCCAAATGCCCCCAATGTGGCAACCCATTTGCAAACGGCGGGCCATCGTAAAATGTGAATGGATGACCAAGTTTCGTTTTATTCAAACTTTTGTGGAAAGTATCGTCGCGGCGCCAAAACTCTATTATTTCATGTTCCAGTTTCGGAAAATCGGCCTTTGGTTCGGTCTTTGGATATGCCATTTTTTACTCCATTATTTGCAATTATCATAAAAAAACGGGCGCATTTGCGCCCGGGCCATCGCCAAAGCGCAAGGCCAGATTATCTTATAATAATGATTGTTTTTTTGTTCATCATGCGCAGTAGTTTATTATACAAAATACAATATTTCAAGTATTTTTTGACAAACCGTATATTTAATATAAAATCAACAAAAAAGGATTTAAAAATGAAAGATGAAAAAATTGAAAGTGTCGCATATTTTGCGGGTCGAATGTTGAAACCATTTGTTATGCTGTGGTTGCCGTTCGCCGTATCAAAACAGATTCGGCGCGATATCATGGACCCAAATAAAATAAATGAACCACTTCGGCTTGGGACAAAAATAAGAAAATATACCAAAAGCTTTATGGAATGCAAGGTGCACGCGTTGCCTGATTATTTTTTTAATCGGGCATGGACATACAACGAATGGCGCAAACAAGAATATGATAACAAAACGACAGTTTCTTATAACGCACAACCCGAAATAGATAAAAAACAAATTGGCGACATTGTCGCAAAGTTAGAGTTTACCCCTGTGCTTACTGTTTCGTATTTTGAAAAAACAGAACACCAACCACGGGTGCCATCATCGTGTGAATTTGGTGACACTGTTATTCAATTTTCATCGGCCGGAAACGAACGGTATGGCGGTATGCGGGGAAATGGATATATTTCAAAAAAAATGCCGAACGGCACACAGAAACCAATTTGCACAATTTCACCAGAACTTTCGGATTATTTGGCGGAAATTGCACATGGACAGTATGAATTGATGAAAGCGAAACTTAGGTAATTAATGTTTTGTGCGCGATAACAGATAATATCTGGAATTTCTGTCCGTCTTCGTGCGTTTCACGCACTCCGCCGCGACACTCAATTTTCTTAACTAAAAATCCCGCAAACTGCGGGATTTTTACTAACGAAAATTGGTGGTGCCGGTGATAAGACTCGAACTTACGACCCCCTCATTACGAATGAGATGCTCTACCAACTGAGCTACACCGGCGTTCCGTGACACATACTTTACATGACAATATTTTGATTTTCAAGTGTTTTAAGTCGAACCATATTTATTTTTTTCCAAACATCGCCAATTTTTCCAACAATAACACCAGTATAAACGCATGTTTGGTCGTTCAAATTAAATATAACGCGCAAATCCGCACTGTATTGTTGCACGATTTTTTTGCCGTCATCGGTCAGAGCCCACTTTGCCCCCAGTGTCATATCATAACCTTGGTAAATACAAAGTTCCCCATCCATAAAATAACCACGCGGACAAATGGTTAGAAAATTCAAAACACTTGTTGTCGAAAGCCCCATATTTTCTAACATTTGCTTATGCGAAATATCCAATTTTTTTGGTGCGACCAACAATCCAACATCGGGCATTATTATAAATGCCCGACGTTTCGTATGAAAATTGTTCGATTGTTGCATCATTATATTTGTCTTTGGCGGAAATAGTTTATTTTATCCGCAAGGTCACGCCCGCAATAACGCGCGCCTTCGGCACATTTGCCACGTAATAAACACGGCGGTGTCAGATATTTCATAAGTTTCGCATTTTCACCGATATATTGTGCCAAATCGCGTCGCAGGTCACAAGAGATATGGTAAATTGCCTCTTGCGCACACCAACATGTGCGTTTTCCTTGCTCGTGTATCAATGCGTTAAGATTCGCAATTTTTTCGTATTGCACCATCGCACCGTACGGTGCAATAGACATCAGCATACTGCGTGACATATTCGGGTCGGCAACCATAGAATAATATTCGCGCATAAATTTATCAGCCGAATCTTTCAACCCCGCCATATTCAATAGCGGCGGCAAATAAAAATATCCCGTAAATACCGGTTCCGAACGTTTAATAGTGCGGTGACGTTGATCTTGGCCCATTGTTGCGCCCGCATCAATATGAATTTGTGTGTGAACATAGTTTACTGAATTATTCATAGATTCTGGGCGAAATTGCAATGTATCAACCATATCGCGTGATTTGTCTTCGCCAAATGTTTTATCATCGTATTTATAATCTATCAATTTGAATTCAGGTTTTGTTTTTACGCCCATGTATTCATTTGGTATCTTTGGATACCAATCACCGATATTGTCGTGGGAATTTTGTTCAAACATATATGAAATATCCGGATATTTTGCCTTTATTGTGTTTGCAATTTTATCCATTGTATCACACATAAACGGTGTCCAAGCCGTACGATACAGCGCCGCAATCGTCACAAGGTCGGCCGTCCAATCAAGTGCCGTTGGCGCAATCATTGATATAAGCATACGTAATTGTTCCTGGGCAAGTTTTGGTACCTGTTTTGTAATGTATTCATCATTTGCCTTTGGGCGTTCGTGATGTATCGCATTTGCCGCAATTTCGGTCGCACGTGCTTTGTTTTTTGCATATATATCCAAACCTTGCTCAATCCAACCAGTTGCACGATTGATATTATGTGACGACACGTATGGATAATATGTTTCCAATGTTTTCTTTATCGCATTCATATCTGGGTCATCATACATTTTGGAAAAACGTCCGGAACGTTGGTCGGTATTATAAAATGGCGCGGTAAGGTGCAGACCAAAAACAACACTGGATACCGGAATACCTTCGATATTAAATGTAAAATAGTTGTGTTCCAATGTTGTGTGATGTCCGGTATCAAATAAACTTTTTCTAACAAACGATGTGTTCTTTTCATCTATTGTTTTGTCCATTTCCGGAACATCCGCCGAATAACATGTACGCGCCGCGTGTCGTGCAAGTATTGTTGGTGGAACATTTGTTTCGGCAATTGGGTTAACTTTGATAATATCATTCGTGTTCATGTGTATCTCCTTTTTTTGGATTTCAGTATAAAGACGATTCGGTGGTTTTCAAGAAAAAATTCGTATTTTTTACCGTGAAAAATTTTATATTTGTGGGTATGTTTCCCGGCTTTTTTGCAATTTTTTTACAAAAAAGCCGGCGATGCCGGCCTAAATGATAAAAATGTTCAAAAACCCCGGTATTATTTATCACGCACATGGGCGGGACACTTTTTTTCCACCGCCGCGATTATGTCGGCGTGCAATTTTGCCAAATCAGATTCCGACATTTTTTCGCGCGGTGTAAATGTAATTGTGAAAGCAACGGACTTTTTACCATCCGGCATTTCAAATGAATCAAATACAACCGCACTTGATATCGGGTTTGTGGCATATCGCGCCGCCGCAACCAATCGGTCAGCCGGAAAATCCGACGGCACAACAAACGCAAAATCACGCGTTATTGGTTGAAAATCGCCCATAACAATTGGCCCATGTGGCAAAACCCGACGCGGCAGGTTTTCCGTATCGCCAACAATACCGATAACGACATTTGTTTTTATCTTTAACGCGCGCGCAACCGACGGATGCAATTCGCCAAATTCCGCCAAAACCTTTTTACCCTGCATTATTCGACCATAACGGTATGGATGCGCCCAAAGCGGTGGATTTTCGGTGTCTATTGTAAAGTTTTGACCGTTTAGCAGTGAAACAATATCCGCCTTGACATCATATATGTCCACTGGGCGATTACGTTTTTGCCAATGCCGCGGTGATGTTGCACCGGTGCGAACAATACAAATTTCGGTGTGTTGTTCGCCCGGCATATCGCCGTCGAAAACTGTTCCCATTTCAAATAAATTCAAATCAGGATATCCGCGTTTTTCATTTTCCAAAACCGCGTTCAATAAAATTCCAAGCAACGAATTTCGCGCCGTATCAAAGTCCGCAACAATAGGATTTGCAACGTATACAGACGGTTTGTTGGACAAAATCTTTTCAACACGCGAATTACCAAAACCATACGAACGGCATTCATTCAACCCACGCGCGGCAAGTTTTTGCTTTGTGTGCAATTCAAAATTATCGCCACGCACCGCGTCACCCGTGGTGTGCGTGTCGTTTTGTGCGATTTTATCGTATCCATAAATACGAATTAAATCTGCGACTATTGTTTCCGGAATTTTAACATCCGTGCGCGAATTGGGCGCGGTCACTTTCCATTTCTTTCCGGCAAAATTTCCCGTATAGCCAAGTTTTGTTAAAATATCTTTCATTTCATCAGCGGACATTTCAATCCCGGTTTTTTGAACAAATGTTTCGGGCAAAAATTCAATTTCCGGGTTTGTTGGTGTGTCCGTTCCCGCGGCGGAAAAACCGACAATATCGCCACCGCATACATCCGTAATTATCTTTACAGCGGACATTAGTGCGGGGCCAGTTATTGTTGGGTCAATGCCGCGTTCATAGCGATACGACGCGTCGGTTGACATCGACAGCCGCTTTGATGTTTTACGAATACACACCGGGTCAAAGTACGCACTTTCCAAAATTATATTTTTGTTTTATCAGATGTACAACCGCGTGCGCCACCAACAACACCGGCCAGTGCAAGGACACCCGCGTCATCGGCAACAACAATATCGGTATTTTTTAATTCGTGTTTTGTTCCGAATAAATCTGTAAATTCTTCGCCATCCGTTGCCATGCGCACCGTGATATTACCAACAATTTCATCCGCATCAAAACAATGCATTGGTTGTGCCATGTCATAGCAAATATAGTTTGTTGCATCGATTGGCGCGTTCTTTGGGTTTATCCCAATTGCACGCAGGCGCGACGCAATCTTTGCCGAACTGGGTGACATTTTTATATTATGAATTTCTGCAAGTTTATATGCGCGACATTTATCGGTTTTTAGGTTTACACCGCGTGCCTTGCCGGACACCGCGAACCCGTCGTCATGCGGTTCGATATATTCGCCCGCGCCCGCCGCAGACAGGTCACGCGCAACACCGCGCACCGCCAAATAATCGGGTCGGTTCGGTGTTATACCCGCGTCAAAGACCGTTGGGCAATCGACAACAGGTGTGCCGATTTTTGTATCATCGGGTAATTCGATAATACCACTGTGGTCATCGTTTATGCCAAGTTCGCGACCACTGCACATCATGCCGTCGGACACAACACCGCGCAATTTACCGCTTTGAATCTCGTGGCCCTGGATAACACAACCCGGCCGCGCAAGTGCGGATATCATACCAACACGCACATTGGGTGCGCCACAGACAACCTGGCGCAAATCTTTGCCACCATCATCAACCATTAAAACATGCAAATGGTCGCTGTTTTCATGTGGTTTGCATTCCACAACACGCGCCGCAATCGGGGGCAGGGGTGCAATTAAATCTTCAACCTCTAGCCCGATGTGTGTCAGTTTATCCGCAATTTCCGTGGCGGATAAATTTGTATTTAAGTATTCTTTTAACCAATCAAAAGTCCATTTCATTTTTCACACCTTTTTATTAAAACCCACATGTTTTTAGCCAACGAACATCATTGCCATACAAATCGCGCAAATCCGGCAGGTTATATTTCAACATCGCAAGTCGGTCAAGACCAAAACCAAATGCAAAACCTTGGTACTTATCGGGGTCGATGCCACAATTACGCAAAACATTTGGATGAACCATACCCGCACCCATCATTTCCAACCAACGGTCGCCGTTCCATTTCATATCAACCTCTATACTGGGGTCGGTGAAAGGAAAATACGACGGTCGAATACGCAATTCAACATTACTAAGTCCAAAGAAACGCTTAAAAAACGCGCGGATATCACCGATTAAATCGGAAAGTGTGACATTTTTATCTATATAAAGTCCTTCGATTTGACCAAACATTGGGCCGTGGGTCGCGTCCATTTCTTTGCGATATGTTGAACCGGTCGCGAACATTTTAATCGGCACGCCTTCGGATTCCATCGCACGAATTTGAATCGCCGATGTTTGTGTGCGCATAACGTTGCCATTGTTCAAGAAAAATGTATCCTGCATATCGCGGGCGGGGTGATATTCGGGTGTGTTTAGCGCGGTAAAATTATGCCAATCGTCTTCGATTTCCGGGCCCGTATGACGCGTATAACCAAACGATTCTAAAATTTCGGATATTTCCGACAACGCCTTGGTCAATGGGTGAATTGTTCCGCGGTTTTCCGGTTCCGCGTCCAATGTCACATCAAGTTTTTGTGTGGCAAGTGCGGCGTTTAATTCCGCCGTTTCGATTTCCGATTGGCGCGATTTGAACAATTCGCGCAATTCGGTATTTTCACAGTTTAATTCCGCACGCGCATCATTATCCAAATTCTTCATTTCGCGCAATTTTGCGGTCATTGTGCCATTTTTACCAAACACGGACGCATACAGTTCCTGTAATTCATTTAATGTTTTGGTATTTTTAATTTGTTCTTTTAGCATAATTTTACCTTTTAATAAATATGGGGTCGCGATTGCGGCCCCATAATCTTAGAATAAAAACAATTCGCCGCCAAGGGTTTTTTATTTATCCCCGGCAATAAATCGTTTTGCGGTTTCAATCAGTTTTGCGAAATTCGCATCACCCGCATACGCCATTTCCGCCAAAACCTTGCGGTCAAGTTCAATTCCCGCCTTGTGCAGGCCGTTCATAAACTGGCTATATGTAATTCCAGACGGACGCACCGCCGCATTGATACGAACAATCCACAGTGACCGAAAATCGCGTTTTTTGGCGCGACGGTCGCGGTATGCATACTGACCCGCCTTTTCTGATTTTTCACGCGCGGCACGGTATGTGCTGCTGTGTCGGCCAAGAAATCCCTTGGCACGTTCAAGAATTTTATTGTGTTTTTGACGAACCGTTGTTCCACGTTTTACCCTTGCCATTTTCGCCCCCTTGCTTTATTTCAAACCATACGGCGCCAGGATTTTAGCCTGAGCCACCATGTTTTCGTTTAGATATTGCGGTTTTGACCCGGCGTTATTTGCACGCGCAGATTTTTTACGCAAAAGTTTCTTGTGGGCGTTCCGGCGAACGTTGATTTTACCGGTCGCGGTCATTCTTGCACGCTTTTTCAAGTATGACTTTGTTTTTAATTTTGGCATTTTTACCTCTTTTGTTTATATATCCTTATGGCAATGCCTTTGCCATTTCGGACTGTTTGCCGTGGGATTATGACACAATTTCTGCAAAAATCAAGTTTTTATTGAATAATAATTTTTTTCTGTTTAAACTTGCCCCGACATGAGTTCCAAGAAAGTATCTTCCAGGTTGCGCACAATTATAAAGGCCATCGGGTTCGGGTGTTTGGTCCCGGCGATTGCCATATATATTATTGTCGCAAAGCCGAATTTCCGGTTTGCAAATGGTGTTGCACATACCATTTTTCCGGTTTTTCATGCGATTGGTGACGCAATAAGTTGGCCTTTTCGGGCGGGCGGGAAAATAGTAAAACGAATTCATAGAATTGCGATTTTGGAAGAAGAAAACGAAGAATTGCGTGCAAAACTTGCCGTGGCATTGGCGAAACAAACAGATTGCGACGTGGCGATTCTTGAAAACAAAAAACTTATTCGCGAATTGGGGCTGGCGCGAAATACGGACTATGAAACCGTAATTGCCGATGTTATGTATGATAATTCCGCGGCACATCATGAAACGTTTATGATAAATCGGGGCGCGGCCGATGGTGTTGAACCGGGTATGGTGGTTATTTCTTTTGATAATAAAATGGTTGGCACGGTTATCGATTCAGGAATGCATTTTGCGCGTGTGCGGTCACTTATTGATTCATCAACAAACATTGCGGTTCGTATCGCGGGGTCCGAAGTTCACGGATTCCTGCGCGGGGACGGGTCATCAGTACCGACGGTTGGATTTTTTAGTGACCATGGTTTCAAAGGCGCAAAGGGCATCAAATTGTTGACCAGTAATATAAGTGGTGTTTTACCCCCAGAAATATATGTTGGCGAAATGAAAAATGAATCAGAGGTTGATGTTGTGTTGCCTTGGAATGTGTCGCGTGTGATTGTGTTAAAGTTTACCGGGGAAAATGGCGATTACCAATGAAGCAAAAAATTATAAGATATTTACAAATTGCTTTCCCGTTCTTGCTGACGATTGTGTTGTGGCGGCTGTCTTGTCCGTGGGTGAATCCGGCGGGGGTACTTTGTATTATACCGATTTTTTATTGTTCTTTTATAAAACCGGTGCGTTATTTTGCGCCGTTCGCCTTGGTTATGTGTTTTTTGTTGGATTATAAGTTCGGAAGTGATTTTATGTGGACGATATATTATTGCCTGTGTTATATGATTATGAATCTACAAACGGCCATTGATTTGACGCATACCAAGAAATCCGGCGTATACGCGTTTATGACATTTTTGGGAATTATTATCTTATTTATATTTTTGCAACACATAGGTTTTATAAATTTATTACATTTGGTTATTATGTTTGCAATTACAAGTGTGTTATATATTCCAACAATTGTGACTATTCAGGCGGTGCAAAATGATTGACAGTGAAATATCAAAACAATTTGACCGGCGAAGCGCATTGTTTTTAACGGGTGGTGCGATTCTTACATCTGTGCTGATTTTGCGAATGTTGCAGATGCAGGTTTTTAACTATAAAAATTATAAACAAAAAAGTGAAAATAATTCTTTCCGTATTCAAATAAATATGCCGCAGCGTGGAAAAATTTTATCACGCAATGGCGCACCAATATCATACGACGCGCCGATTTACAGGTTATATGTTATTCCCGAAGAAACCGATGATTTAGAAGGTTTGGTGAATACCGTTGCGCGCGAATTAAATTTACCAGAAAAACGTGTGAAAAACATTTGGAAACATATAAAAAAACAACCAAAATTTCAACCTGTGTTGATAAGTGAAAATACAGATTGGAATGTTCTTGCGGGGATTCAGGCAAAAAATCTTGATGGGTTGCACATCCAAGACGGTTTTGCACGACACTATGAATTGGGACCCGCCGGCGCACAGATTTTTGGATATGTTGGCGCACCAGAAAAGGCCGTTGCAAACACGCCTTTTTATACACACGGTATCACGGGGTTAGAAAAAGTTTTCAATGAAAGCCTTGCGGGGATTCCTGGAAAAACGGTGATGATAACTAATGCGGTCGGACGCGTCACCGGCGAAGATAAAACAAAATTTGAACAACCGATACCCGGTAAAAATATTCAGACAACAATTGATATATCCGCACAACGCGCATTGTATGATTCACTTACGCTTTATAAATCGGGCTGTGGCGTGGCGTTGGATATCGAAACCGGTGATATATTGGCGTTGGCATCCACCCCAAGTTTTGACCCGAATAACTTTTCGGGCGACGATGCCGAAGAATATATTGCGGGGTTGCGTAATAATTTTGCAAAACCATTTATGAACAAAGTATTCGAAGGACTTTATCCGCCCGGGTCAACATTCAAAATTGTTGTTGCACTTGCCGGTTTGGAATCAGGTGCGATAACACCGAACGAGACTATTTTTTGTCCAGGATATTGGGACTATGGCGACCGGCGTTATCATTGCTGGGAACATCGGGGACACGGACACGTCAATGTTGTTGGCGCACTTAAACATTCGTGCGATATTTATTTCTATCAAATGGCGTTGCGCATCGGAATCGATGCGATAAAGCATATGGCCGTGCGATTAGGCATGACCGAAAAATATATCGAAGATATTATTTCTAAACAAATGACCGGAATTATACCCGATAGGAAATGGAAGGAAACAAACCGGGGCACAAGTTGGGTGCATGGTGATACGGTGATTTCTGGTATTGGCCAAGGATTCACACTGGTGAACTGTATGCAATTGGCGGTTATGATGGCGCGCGTTGCGTCAAACAAACGCGTAATTCCACGGTTTATAAAATCAAATAAAAAACCAAAATTTGAAAATTTAGGTTTGCAAAAGAAGAGTCTTGATTATGTTCTAAACGGACTTGAAGAAGTGTTAAAGCCGGGTGGCACGGCGGCGGGCAGCGCGATAAATGTTGACGGTGCAAAAATGGGCGGAAAAACCGGAACATCCCAGGTGCGCAGTATTTCCAAGGCCGAACGCGCATCGGGGGTTTTAACAAATGAACAACTTGAATGGCATATGCGTAATCATGGGCTTTTTGTTGGGTATGCACCAATAAACGACCCGAAATATGCCGTATGCGTGATAACCGAACATTCCGGGTCCAGTGGTTCCGCCGCACGCAGCGTTGCAAGTGTAATGAAGGAATTGTTGAAAAAATGAGCAGACAAACACGCGTTTCAAATGCAAATATGATGAGTTTTTCAGAAAAACTTAGTCGTTTTTCGTGGGCGATGTTTGTTCCGATGTGTTTGGTGTTGGTGTTTTCCGAACTTATTCTTTATTCCGCGGGTGGCGGGGCATGGAAACCGTTTGCACTGTCACAAATGATGAAAATGATTCTTGGGTTTGGGCTTTTTTTCTTTGCGGCGTTTACGAATATAAAACTTTGGATAAAATCCGCGTATGGAATTTATGCGGTTGCGGCGATACTTATTATATTGGTCACTTTTGTTGGGCACACCGGTATGGGGGCGCAACGATGGTTAAACCTTGGGTTCATGCATATTCAACCATCAGAACCGTTCAAAATGGCACTGGTGTTGGTATTGGCGCGATATTTTGCGTGGATGAATTCGGTGGAATTAAATCAGATTAAAAATTATGTTGTGCCCTTTTTACTAATGCTGTTTCCGTTTGGATTGGTTGTTATGCAACCGGACCTTGGGACCGCGCTTTCCATTGCAATGATTACGATTGGTATGTTTTACATTGTTGGTGCAAATAAAAAATGGTTTGTTATTGGTATAATTTTGGCGGTAATGTCAACACCGGTTGTTTGGTTTGGGGGACTGCACCAATATCAACGCGAAAGAATTATAATATTTTTGAATCCTGACCATGATGTCCAAGGCGCGGGTTATCAAATAACCCAGGCAAAAATCGCATTCGGCAGTGGCGGTATTATCGGCAAAGGGTATATGAAAGGTTCGCAATCGCAACAATCTTTCCTGCCTGAAAAACAGACCGATTTTATATTCACAATGCTTGGCGAAGAGTTTGGTTTCTTGGGCGCGATGACGATAATTATGATTTATACTTTTATCATTATCATATTGTTTTGGGCCGCAAAAACATGCCGAAATCGTTTCGGGCAATTGGTGTGTTTTGGTTTTATGTTGAACTTTTTCATTTATTACTTTATAAATATATCCATGGTTTTGGGACTTATGCCGACCGTTGGTGTGCCGTTGCCCCTGATGTCATTCGGCGGCAGCAGTTTATTATCACTGATGTTCGGGTTCGGATTATGCGAAAACGCACACATACACAAAGACCAACAATTATCTGCAAAAGGGAACTGATATGAACTTACTTATTGTTGAATCACCATCAAAAGCAAAAACGATTGAAAAATACCTTGGGCGCGGGTGGCGTGTGATTGCGTCCGTTGGGCATGTGCGCGATTTGGTGCCTGAAAACGGCAGTGTTGATACCGAACACGATTTTGCAATGCGGTGGCAAATTATGCCAGGCAAAGAAAAGCAAATAAAACTTATCACGGACGAGGTTAAAAAGGCCGATGCGGTTTACCTGGCGTCCGATCCTGACCGCGAAGGGGAAGCGATTGCATGGCATATTTTGGACATATTAAATTCAAAAAAATTACTTGGTAAAACGCCGGTGTATCGTGTCGCGTTTCATGAAATTACGAAAAACGCAGTAACCGAAGCAATTAAAAATCCACGTGAAATTGATTCTGATTTAGTGGATGCGTATTTGGTGCGGCGTGCACTTGATTACCTTATTGGGTTTGAAATATCGCCATTGCTTTGGCGGCGCAACCTTGGAAAATCCGCGGGGCGTGTGCAATCGGTTGCGGTGAAATTGGTTGTTGACCGTGAACGCGAAATCGAAGATTTTGTGCCAACGGAATACTGGTCTATGAAAGCAAAATGTGAATTTAATAAAAAATCTTTTAATGCGGGACTTTCATATTTTAACGGTGAAAAAATTGAAAAGATGACACTTAAAAATTCATCTGATGTGGACGGGGTTTTATCAAAACTAAAAACGCCGCTATACGCCGGAATTAGCCGTATAGACAAGAAAAAAGTATCACACAAACCGTATGCACCATTCACCACAAGTACATTACAACAGGAAGCCGCGCGCAAACTTTATTTTTCATCAAAGCGCACAATGTCGGTGGCACAGAAACTTTATGAAAACGGGTTTATCACATATATGCGAACCGATGCGACAAATTTGTCGGCCGAAGCGGTTGGTGAAATTCGAAACTTTATTGCGAAAAATTATGGTGATAAATTTTTACCCGCGTCCCCTAATGTTTATGTGACGAAATCAAAGAATGCCCAAGAAGCACACGAAGCAATTCGTCCAACGCACTTTGACAATGCGGCGCATGAATTGGACGGCGATGAAAAGAAACTTTATGAATTGATTTGGAAACGCACAATTGCGTGTCAGATGACAAATGCAGAATTTGATTCGGTCGCGGTTGATATTTTAACCGATGATAAAATTGCAACATTTCATACCGTTGGAACAACGCGAACTTTCGATGGTTTTATGGCGGTTTATGTCGAAGATAAAGATGATACTGATGACGAAGAAAATGAAAAATTACCGGCTATGGCCGTTGGTGATAAAATAAAAATTTCCGAAATAAAACCGGAACAACATTTCACACAACCCCCCGCACGATATACCGAAGCATCGCTTGTTAAAAAATTAGAAGAACTTGGTATCGGCCGGCCGTCAACATATGCAACGATTATGTCAACGATTGTTGACCGCAATTATGTTGAACAAGACAAACAACGGCGGTTTCATCCAACATCCGGCGGTTGGGTGATTGCGGCGTATTTGGCAAAGTATTTTTCAGATTTGGTCGATGTGAATTTTACCGCAAAAACCGAAGATACACTGGACGATGTGTCAAACGGAAATATGGATAAATTGGTTGCGCTAAACGAATTTTGGGGCGACACAAAACAGATGATTTCCGGCGCGCGCGATGTTAAAACAACCGATATTATCGATGAAATAAATAAATTTATGGCAAAACATATGTTTGCCGATGGTAATAACAAATGTCCAAAATGTGGCGGTAAACTTGGGATAAAACTTTCGAAGTTTGGGCCGTTTATTGGTTGCGAAAATTATCCGACATGTGATTATACCGCACGCATGACACCAAATGATACGACGGAAAAAACGCAAACAAAAACCGAACCAAAAGATTTGGGTGATGGGATTTCTTTCCGTATCGGGCGGTTTGGGCCATATGTGACAGATGGCAAGAAAAATGCGGCCGCGAAAAAATATACCGCCGATACAATCACACTTGATATTGCAAAAGAATTGTTGGCGGGCGGAAAACAAAAAACGGAACCAATTGAAATTGGGAAAAATCCGGAAACAGATAAAATGATTTATTTCTATCCGACCGGGCGTTATGGCGCATATATTTCAAGCAACAAGGTAAATGTTAGTGTCAAAGATAGGCCTGATTTAGAAACCGCAATTGATTTGATAAACAACAAAAAACCGACAAAAAGGTTTCGCAAAAAATAATGACAAAATACGACAATAATTTTACAGACCAATTGCGTGAACGACTTTCAATTGTCGATGTTGTGTCGCGGCGTGTGCCTTTGAAAAAAAAAGGTCAAAATTATTGGGGTTGTTGTCCGTTTCATAATGAAAAAACACCGTCTTTTTCCGTCAATGAAGACAAGGGGTTTTTCCACTGTTTTGGTTGTGGAAAACATGGCGATATTATTTCGTTCACAATGGAAACCGAACATATTGATTTCCGTGCGGCGATTACGGAACTTGCGGATATGGCGGGATTAAAAGTGCCGGATTATAAACCAAAATCACAACAACAAATTGACGCGGAAGAATCTTATATTTCAATCACGACGGCGGCAGCGAAAATGTATGCGGAAAAACTTTTTACGCCCGATGGTGTGCATGCACTTTCATATATTCGTGGCCGCGGGTTTAGTGATGAAATGATAAAAAAATATGGTATTGGTTATGCGCCGAAAAACAATGCCATTTCAAATAAATTTGTAAATGTAAAACAAGATAAACTTATTGCGACCGGTCTTGCGCGGCGTGGCGAATATGGTATGTATGATTTTTTCCGTGATAAATTGATGTTCCCAATTTTTAATGCGCGCGGACAAATTGTTGCTTTTTCGGGGCGGTCATTGGACGGGTCGGAACCAAAGTATATCAACACAACCGATACAGAAATGTTTCACAAACGACAAACACTGTTCGGGTTTAATTTTGCACGCGAAGCAATTCATCGCGCAAATCGCGCAATTATTGTAGAGGGTCAAATTGACGCGATTCAAATGCAATGTCACGGTTTTGGTGAAACGGTTGCGCCACTGGGGACGGCACTTACCGAAGACCATATTGCGATTTTATGCAAGGCGAACAGAAATATAATTTTTTGTTTTGATGGCGACGGGGCAGGGCAAAAAGCCGCCGCGCGCGCATGCGGAATAATTATGCCGTTCTTGCGCGACAATTCTGATGTGCGGTTTGCGTTTGTGACCGGTGGCAAAGACCCCGATGAAATTTTACGCAAAGGGAACACGGATGATATGAAAAAAATTATTGATTCCGCCGTGCCATTGGTTGATTTTTTATGGAACATTGCAAATAAAAACTTTTTAACAAATACGCCGTCGGGACGGACCCAGGCGGAAAAGTTTTTACGCGGCGAATTACAAAAAATAACCGATAAAATGTTGCGTGCGGAATATGAACACGAATATGAATCACGCAAATTTAATAATTGGCATAAATGGAAAAAAACGGCGGAAACCGTGCGTATAGAAGTTCCAGAAATTGATACAATTGTTAAAAACACAATTATTTCTATTATAAATAAATATCCGACACTTGCCGAAAGATATGGTGATTTTATTAGTAAATTTAATCTTGATTTTTCCGAAAATGTGGGTGATTGTAATTTATCTTTTGATGCGGCGGAAAAGTATTTGGTGTCATTAAAATTACAAAAATATATTGAAAGTTTGGAAAAACAAAAACGCGATTTGACGGTGCGCGGGCTTTCGGGTGAAAGTGATGTAAGCGAAGAAATCCGCCGTATAGACGATGAACTGAACCGTATGAGAGAGAAGTTTGAACTCTTGGTGTAATCCGTTTTATTCGCACATTTTTAATTCGTAATTATCTTCATCTTGGTCGATGCGTTTATTACGAATTTCTTGGGCGGCGTTTATTTTTTGATGAAGCAAAACAATTTCAGGATGCTTTTCAAGTTTTTTATACATATCATCAAGTAATGAATCTATGCTTTCCATGTCCGGCGCGTATATTGGCATTACCGAATTCATCGCATTAAAAATAGAATTTTTTATATCGGGTGCCAAATCTATTAAAATTGATAAATATGCATCGATGTGTTTTTCTTCGTGTTTCAAAACCGCATTGTATGAACAAGAATCTTTTTTATGTGACCGGTCAATTTTAACCAAAAAATTTTCGTAACCAACCGTCGCATCAACACCATTGACAATTACACAATATCCATCGCGCTCGGGAATAACATTAAAATCTATATTATATTTTTCCATAAAACTTGTTTCCGTGATTCCGTGCAATTTAAAAGAAAAATATTTTCCATTATATTCATCCATCGGGTCATCTGATAATTCAACCGTCTTGGTCCATTCGGGATTTTTAATATTTACAAATGGTGTTTTTTTATATTGAACACAATCGTCGGCCAATACGGCAAAAGGCAATAAAATAAAAAACAGAATTTTTTTCAACATATTAAATATCGCCCGCACCTTGTTTTCGCAGGTATTCTGCAACAAACGCCGAACCAAATTGGCGATAAAGTTCTTCGGCAAGTAGCACCGACGAACGACCAGATTCAAATAATTTTAACAAACTGCCCAATCCCCCAAGTTCGGTATTCAAAATTACCGATTCATTATTTACCGGTCGCGACAATAACACCGCACGTTTAAGATTCGGATATGCCTTGCCCTGGATAAACGCCATTTCAAGTGGATTCAAATTCCAATGTTCATAGTCCGCCGCGTCCGCCGCCGGATTACGGAAGAACATTATCGTTTGTGCCTGGCCACGGACAACATCGCCGATACCAAGTTTATCCAAAACATTTGCGCGTTGGAACGCAACCATATACGCCTGGCGATTTTTGCGTCCTTCTTGGAGGCCGGCAATAAAATTATCGCGGAACATTTGGTTTTCAAGCATTGGCGCGGTTTCGTCAATCATAATAAGTGACGGATTTCCACCGGAAACCGTTGTATTATTTATTCGGTGCAATATATATGAAATAACCGCGGGGGCAAGGACGGGGTCTTGTAAAATTTCGGTAAAATCGAAAGTGGTCAGGCGCGATTGCAGGTCCAACGTATCACTTTCTTCATTAAATATGTCGCCATATTGTAATGGGTCAACCCACTTTTTCAACGCGGCGCGCATTTTGCCGGATGACGAAAAACAACTTTCCCATAAATTTTTCAACATTCTATCTTTATCAACCAAATAATCAAAATTCACCGATACCGCACGGGCAATTTCATCTTCGGAAAGTGGGTCGGATTGTTCGGATATCATTGAAAGCCAACGACGCAAAAATCCGCGGTTTGCCGCCGTATCCGACATTTTTAATGGGTTCAAGTGCGCAAGGAAATTTGTTTCATTTTTTTCCTTGCCCTGCATTGTTATATATTTTCCACCGGTCGCAAGTGTAAAGATTTCCGCACCTTTGTTCCGGTCAAAGAAAAATGCCTTTAATTTCGGATGCCGCATAGATTGCGCAATAAGGAACGAAAACAGTGTCGTTTTACCACCGCCGGTCGGTCCGATGGTAAGTGTGTGTCCAACCGCCGCCGGTTTATCCGATACATGAAATTGGAATTGATACGGTGTGCCCTGGGCCGTTGGGAATATAACAAGTGGCCCCGGACCCCAATCGGAATTTGATATTCCGCGCGGTGCAGACGACATCGGAACACTTATTGCCGCGGCGCGCGATAACATTTTAAAGGTGCGCGGAAATGTATCAAAACCGGGGATAATTGAAAACCATGAAACCTTGGTTGCAAAACTTTCTTGGATTGGTGACACGCCAAATGATGCAGATATTTTTTTGAATTCATCAACATGTTCTTTTAATTCAGATTCACTTTTTGCAAAAACAATAAACAACGGATAATAATTCACAAGTGTTTGATTGCCGGAAACATTTTCATCCATAACCGATTCCGCATTTGAAATTTGTTCTTCGGTGGAATCATTTTCTTTATTTGCAACACTGCGGCGTTGGCGCATTATGGCCTCTACATCCGATGCGCCCATCACTTTAAAGGCGTTCATACAAATCATTTCTGTTTGAATTGTATTTACCGAATCAAAAAAATCTTCGTCCAAATAATCCGGCGCTGCACGGAAAGATATAAGTGCCGCAAAATATTCATAATTACCACTTATATATTTAACAGTTCCGTTTGGTAAAAATTCAACATCATCAACCGTTGCGTTTTCGGTAATTTTATCATCACACACCGCCGGTGCCGGTTTTGTTATTGGTGATAATATTCGGCCGAAAAACTTTGCCATATTATCGCGCGATTTGTTTTCGAGTATTTGCGGTTTATACGGCGCAAGTATTGATTCAATATAATTTCCATATTGATTTAGTTTGTCGCGCGCATGCGCCCCACGAACCGATAATACAATATAATAGTTGTTCAAAAATATCTTTAACCCTTGGGAATGCCATTTATCATAAATCTTTTGTAATACCGGTTGGTCAAATTCATAGTCAGTATTTTCCGCAACCGCATCACGGGTCGTAAAAAACCGCAAGATAACATTTGGGTCGTGAATTTGGTTGAATAATTGCGCGCGCAGGTCAAGGAATTTTTCACGCTGTTCATCGGTTTGCATACTGGTTTGGACACCGGCAACGGAATAAACACGAATTAAACAACCGTCACTTAGTTCAATAGAATTATCGGTATAAACCGTGTTAAATGGTATATATTCCGCGTAATGTTTATAACCAAACTTTGGAAATACATGTTTCACAATCATTGGAACATACATCAGTAAAACAATAAAAACGAATATAACCGCAACCGCCATAATTGTTAGTGTTATGGTGTTTGAAAATCCATTGCCGGCAAAATATTTGAAAAATTCAGGTATCATGCGGCGATTCTCCGTGGAATTTTATTTCTTATCATCTTTATTTTTGCAATTAAAATTTGGCCCAGTTGCGGGTCACGCCGTGAATAGCGCGCCAATATAATATGAACCAGACAGACCGATAATATGAAATACAACGGATTTAGATAATCATTTAATTTATCGCCAAGGAAAAACATACCCACAATATATAATGTGATAAAAATCATAAACTGAATCATAAAATTCAACACCGCCAAAGTATATGGCACATAAAACAGATGTGACGGATTCGCCAAAGCTTTTAGGACTTGTTGTTTCATTTTGTGTCGATTTTCCCCCTACGGATATTTTTATTATAACAATTTCCACATTTTTCAACAAGCATAAAAAATAAAAATCTTTAATTGTGGAAAATGTTGAAAACTTATGACTTTTTCAACAGGTTTTCCACAGGGGGTATTTTTCCACATTTTTGCCAAAATTCCCAAAAAACCGCCAAAAAATTGTTGAAAACTTTGTTAAAAACGATTTTTCCACATTTTCAACAGCCCCAATAACAACAACAAAATATAATATATTATTTGATTTTTGTAAAAAACCGTTTATAATACTTGCGCAAAAAGGATTAGATATGAAGTTTTTGAGTTCTTTGAAAGCATGGAAAAAACGCGGGAACATTAAACAGGTTCGTCGTGGTAAACAGGTTATTTTAATGGACCCTGATAACCCAAAGTTTAAGGCAAAGCAGGGTTTCAAACGTAAATAATCCATTATTTTATGCTATTTTTCGGCGTTTCTGTGGTTTCAGAAATGCCGATTTTATTTAGAATAAATTAAAATCTTTTGTAAATGCCTCTATCATAGCGTCTTTGACTTCGGCGCCCGATAGGCCGGCGGTGCGCAGGTAATTTTCCTGGGGCCCGGTTATATGCATCATGTGTGCGCTGTGTTCGGCAAAATCGGGAACAGATTTTATACGCTGTTTCGGGGTAAAGCGAATTTTTGCACTTTTATCCGTTGTATGACCCGCAAGGCGAATATCAGATTTAGTATTCGGACAATTCGGATTTATAATCGCCGTGGCGGAAACGGTTGAATAACTGTTTTTATAACCGATTATTTTTGTTTGAATTAAAATTCCGGTATCGGGTGCGGTATGTTCGGCGATAATTTTCCCGCCAAAATCAGAATGATTTTTTACCATTATATGGCCGCGTAATTCAGAATTTTTCCCGGCATTTTTGATAAAAATGTTCAAAAAACCCGGGAAATTGTTTTCTAAATCAACGGTCAAAAATATGGGTTGGTTTTCGGCGGTTATATTTATATTTAATGTAATTTCGCGGTCGATTTTTCCTATATATATAATATGTATAGGTAAATCGTATTTTGTTGCAAAATTTTCAGTTTCGGGAAGTGTTGAAATATCGGACTGAAAAACACCGTCAACGTAAACCAATGTTTCGGACGGAAAGGTTTTTATATTGAATTTGTTCCACATGTATGACATATTATATATTATAAAGGATTTTGTTATGGGTTTCAATTGTGGAATTGTTGGATTGCCAAATGTTGGAAAATCGACACTGTTTAATGCATTGACGCAAAGTGCCGCGGCGGACGCGCAAAATTATCCTTTTTGCACCATAGAACCGAATACTGGCCGCGTTGTTGTGCCGGATGAAACACTGCATAAATTGGCGGCGGTGGATAATTCGGCAAAGATTATTCCGACGCAACTTGAAATTGTTGATATTGCGGGGTTGGTGCGCGGGGCGTCAAACGGCGAAGGGCTGGGGAACAAGTTTCTTGGTAATATATTGGAAACAGACGCGATTATTCATGTTGTGCGTTGCTTTGAAAACGATGATATTGTGCATGTAGATGGGCGAATTGACCCGATTGCCGATATTGATACGATTGAAACGGAACTTATGCTGGCGGATTTGGAAAGTTTGAATAAACAGATAAAAAATCTTGAAAAAAAGGCGCATGGGCTGGATAAAGTTGCGATAAAATTATTGGCGGATGCAAATATAATAAAGGAAAACCTGGAAAAATCTGTGCCGGCGCGGGATGTGGATATTGATGCCAAGCCATTTAATTTACTAACATCAAAACCGGTGATTTATGTGTGTAATGTTGAAGAGGCCGCCGCCGCAAACGGAAATAAGTTTTCGGATGCGGTTAAACAAAAGTTTGGTGCGAAAAATCCTGTATTGGTTATATCCGGCAAAATAGAAATGGAAATCGCACAAATTGTTGACCCGGACGAAAGAAAGATGTTTTTAGATGATTTGGGGCTTAAACAATCGGGGTTAGAGCAGGTGATAAAAACCGGATATGAAACGCTTGGACTGCAAACTTTCTATACGGTTGGGCCAAAGGAAGCGCATGCGTGGACAATAACCCGTGGTATGACCGCGCCCCAGGCCGCCGGTAAAATTCATACTGATTTTGAGCGGGGATTTATACGGGCGGAAATAATTTCGCCGGCGGATTATATCGCGCTTGGCGGCGAAGTCGCGGTGAAAGAGGCGGGCAAAATGCGCCTTGTTGGTCGTGACTATGTTATGCAAGAAGGCGACATTTGCCATTTCTTGTTTAATAATTAGAAATTAGTGGTTAGTGTTAGTGTAAGTGGTTAGTGGGGAAAATAATATTATGGAAACGGCATTAAAATTATTTGAAGATAAAAAAATTAGAACCCATTGGGATGAATCCCAAGAAAAATGGTATTTTTCTGTGGTTGATGTTATTGCGGCGTTGACAGGGACAGAACGTCCACGAAAATATTGGAACGATTTGAAAATAAAATTACGTCAAGAAGGAAGTGAGTTGTCCGAAAAAATCGGACAACTGAAAATGCAATCGTCTGATGGTAAATTTTATAATACCGATGTTGCGGATACCGAACAAATTTTACGCCTGATTCAATCAGTGCCGTCAAAGAAGGCCGAACCTTTTAAAATATGGTTGGCAAAAGTTGGGTCTGAAAGAATTGATGAAATCGCCGACCCGGAAATCGCGATTCAACGTGCGTTGCGGTATTATCAACGTATGGGATATTCCAACGAATGGATTGCCCAAAGATTAAAATCTATTGAAATTCGCAAGGATTTAACCAATGAATGGGACCGTGGCGGTGTTAAACAGGGATTAGAATACGCATTACTTACCGATGAAATAACGCGTGCTTGGTCGGGGATGAATACGCGTGATTATAAAAAAATAAAGGGGTTAAAAAAAGAATCTTTGCGCGATAATATGACGAATGCGGAATTGGTTTTGAATATGTTGGCCGAATTGTCCACTACTGAAATATCAAAAAAAGAAAATCCAAAGGGTTTTCGTGAAAATATGCGTGTTGCATCCCGTGGTGGTGGCGTTGCGCGTGCGGCAAAGTTGCAGTTAGAAAAAGAAACCGGTAAAAAAATAATAACCGGCCGAAATGCTAAATTATTAAAAAAGGTTGATTAGTGGTGTGTGGTTTTTGCTTTAACACTCTGTAAAAAAAAAATAAAAAAAACTTGCCCCGGTGGGCAAGTTTTTGACACAGCCCGCCTTCGTCCTTTGGACTACGGCGAGACACTGAATTTTCTAAATAAACTTTATTTTGCTTTTTCTTTGCATAAATCCAACAATGCACCAAACACTGGAATTGCCGCAGGATTTTTGTTCTTATCCGCAATCTGAAAATCTTTTTTGGAATAAATTATTGCGAAACCACCATCATTCTTTTTACAAACAGCAAAAACACGTTGTTTTTTTCCACCAAAATTACTGTTTACTTTGACTGCATATTTTATTGCTTTATTTGGGTTATAAACAGGCACAAAATTTAAATAATAGTCATAATTTGTAATTAAACGAGTACACACATCAGCCCTGTATTCCGGGGTGCAATCTGGGTATTTCATTTCAATAATTAAATTATCAAAACTGGTTTGTTTTGGGTCTTGTTTAGCATAATTATTGATATTTAATCCCTTGACTTTATAACCACACAAACGGAACAACATATCCATTTTGTTAAAATTTTCATAAAAGCAGAACCTAGGGTTAACAGTATGTATTCCCCTTATATTGCCCATTTTTTCATCTATGGCATCTAGTTGGCTTAACATACCAGAACCACCTTGATTAGAACTCAAAAAGAAAGTTTTATATTTCCATACAGATTCATTCTGATAAATTGAATACAATGATTGCGTAATATTAAAAATATTGTTGTATTTTTCACCAGGTTCAAATACAGTGCAACTACGAATCAAACCCTTATGGTATTCGGGGACAATATTTATCGCGTCGCCGTATTTAATAATCAACCGTATACAATTATCGGTCATTTCATCCGTAGTCGGACTTTTGCGTATATTATCAATCAATAAATTCATTTCTGGATGCATTTTTATAATCCTTTTTTGGTTTTTGTTATGATTATATACTAAAAATATATACTGTCAATGAATGTAATAAAAAATTTGATATTTTCTAACTTGGCGAAAATATTGAAAAATAGGTAAGGGCGGGGGATGGATTTCCATCGACACCTTGGCTCATTCGCTACGCTCACCGGTGCACTTTCGTTCACCTTTCGCCGGCTGTTGAACTATATTTTTTAGCCCGCCTTCGTCCTTTGGACTACGGCGCGGCACTGAATTTTCTAAATAAAAATATCGCTGAAGAGATATTTTTAGAAAATTCGTGGTTGCGGGGGATGGGTTTGGCGCGGATTTTATCCGCGCCGCAACTGCGCTCATCAACCTGCGGTTGACCGCCGTACTTCCGTCCGGCTTTCGCTTGTGGTGAACCACCTTATCTCGGTGGTTCAAACCCGACACAACACACATATTTAACAAAAAACACCCCACAAAAGGGGTGTTTTTAGTTAAATCTTGGTTGTGCTCGGTGTGCAGTTCTCGAACTGATTACTATATGGATTTAATAGCTATCGGTCATGAAATACAACTTTTTAAAGATAAATTGGGTTTGCTGGATTTGTGTTAAATATATAGAAAAAACTTGATTTTTTGCGGGTTTTAGCATATTATTAGTGGTGTTAATAAGAGTTTTTGAAATGAATGAAATAAAATTACCAAAAGCATTGTTTTTATATAATCAAGATGGAAAACCTTCAGTATTTGTTCATGTTGATGATGATACTATGTGGCTTAGCCAAAAACAAATGGCAGAGATATTTGAAGTTGAAGTTCCTGCTATAAGTAAACACATAAAGAATATTTTTGATTCAGGAGAGTTGAGTAAAAATTCAACTATTTCCAAAATGGAAATAGTTCAAGATGAAGGTAATAGACAAGTTACTAGAGTTGTAGATTTATATAATTTAGATATGATAATTGCTGTTGGATATCGGGTAAACTCTAAAAAAGCGACAGATTTTCGTATTTGGGCAACAAAAGTATTACATGAATATATACAGAAGGGTTTTGCACTGGATGACGAACGGTTTAAGCAAGGAAACAAATTCGATAAGCAATATTTCAAAGAATTGCGCGAACGAATACGAGATATACGCGTTTCTGAAAAAATGTTATACCAACAACTGAAAGATATTTATGCGTTATCTGCTGATTATAATTATGATAAAGTAATGACTTTGATGTTTTTTGCAACTGTCCAGAACAAGGTTCATTTTGCTATTACTGGAAATACTTCAGCAGAATTAATAAAAGCTCGTGCTGACCACACCAAAGAACATATGAATTTGCAAACTTGGCATAATATGCCAAACGGAGATATTACAAAAACGGATATCGCCGTTGCAAAAAATTATTTAACAGAGCCAGAATTAAAAGAATTGCAATACATAATAAATATGTTTCTTGATTTTGCAGAACACAAAGCAGATGCTGAAGAACCGATATTTATGAAAGAATGGGAACAAGAGTTGGATAAATTTTTAGTATTTAACCAAAAGCAAATTCTTAATAATGCTGGGACTGTATCTCGTATGGATGCCTTACGTCACGCAAGTTGTGAATATGCGAAGTACAAATTGCGTATAAAACAAGAAGAAAAAGTGAATTCTGTGAAAGAGTATAAAGAAGATATAAAGGAATTGGAAAAATTGTTAAAAAAGGCTGAATAGTAGTGTGCAGTTCCCGAGCCGAATTATTAGAAATAGGACGAGAAGTAATAGATTTTAAAAGCAAATTTATGATATAATCATCAGTATAAAAAAGGATTGTTGTATGCAGAATATTGTTGAAGTAATAAAAGAAAAATTGCTGGATTATTCAAAAAAATCTTTTGAAAAAGATGGTTATGATTTTTGGAATAATCACATCAAATATGTATTTAAACATTCGCACGATATGGCTGTTAAACGCGGTGCAGATATCGAAGTTTGTGAATTGGCTGCGTTATTTCATGATATGGCTATGGTTGCAGATTTTGGGCCAAGGGACGAACATGAAAAATATGGTGCACAAATGGCACGTTCTATACTCACAGAATTGAATTATCCAAAAGACAAGATAGATTTAATAGAACAATGTGTATTGCATCATAGGGGCAGTAAAAATGATGTTCGAACCACAAAAGAAGAACAAATTTTGGCAGACGCGGATTGTGTTGCACATTTTGATAGTATTCCGTCATTATTTAGTTTGGCTTACAATAAAATAGGCTTACCAATGGAAGAGGGTAAAGAGTTTGTAAAAAACAAACTGACAAGAAGTTATCAAAAATTAAGTCGTGAGGGTCAAAAAGAATTAAAAGAACGGTTTAATACAATTGTGAAAGTGTTATTTGTAGAATAAAATATTAGAAAATTGGTTCAAAAGTGGCGAAAAATCGCCACTTTTCTAATTTTAACTTTCGAACTCTGTGAAAGTGTTGAAAAACAAAAGAAAACTTGCCCCGGTGGGCAAGTTTTGAAACTTTGGTTGCGGGAGATGGAATTCGCTCGTCTGTCGCATAAATGCGACGCGACTGCGCGCAAATTTGTAGTTATTCGAACTTCACTATCGTTTTTTCTCATATACAAATTTTGAACCAAGGCAACCAAAGGTTGCCGTGGCCACAAACCACTGACCACAAAAAATTAAACAAAAAATGCACCCGCGTAGGTGCATTTTTTATTTAACTGGTTGCGGGGGATGGATTTGAACCACCGACCTTCAGGTTATGAGCCTGACGAGCTACCGGACTGCTCTACCCCGCGATAAACGCGAATTATTATATATCATATTTTATTATTGTCAAACAAAATGTGATTTTTAGTATGATGGATGCGACATATTTAACATTTGTTGTGTTAAAATATTGCTTTGTGGTATAGTGATGTCACCGTCTGAATTACCGGTATTAGAAAAATCTTTATTTATTAAAGTTTCGATATCTATATACCCCTTGGCGTCTAATTCTTGTTGTGTGTATGTTTGTTTTTTATATGCGTTATCCCGTAAATCACGGTATTTATTACTTGCTTTCTTTGTGTTATGGTGTTCGATATAACCTATGGATATAATAATCAGTCCATCGGGGCCATCGGCAATACCCCAAACAATACGTTTTGAATCAGTATGGTTGGAACTATCGATACTTTGGACCAAACAACAACCGGATTCACGCGTGACTGTGGCGGATACGGTTTCTTTGTTGTCTTTTATTATATGAACCGCACCTTGGAGTTGCATTTCCAATGGATCAAGGTTTATTTCATTTATTGCCTGTAATACGGTATTTACATTTTGTTTCGAAGATTTTTCAATCTTTTTTAACAAGTCTGTTGTTATATATTTTTTTATTTTTATTGGTTTGCGTTTAACAGGTTCTGTTTTTAAAAATTCGTTCATTTTTGGTGGAATATATTCTGGTGTCGCTTTTTCTTCTTTGATGCGTTCATTTATAACGTTTTTTAAATCTTGTTTAACAAGTTCAATCTGAGATGTATTTATGCATATAACATTAACACCATCCGCACGGCGCATAGTTTTCTTTTGTATTCCATTTTTACGCTGGTCAGATAAGACCAATCTTATAAAACGGTCTAATTCTCCGTCTGTGTATATATCATATTGTGGTAATGTGCGTAAATGGGCTAAAATTTCTTTGACTTCCAAATGTTGTCCTTGGATTTTTTGTTCAAATGTTTTTTCAGATGGTGTTGTTGTAATTTCAATAACAGTTGGTTCTGGGGTTATTTTTTTATCGCGACATTTTTCAACCAACATATCCAATAAATTATTTCCCTTGGTATCAAGAACAGTAACATATGGGTAGTGTTCAATAAAATTTAATACATTTGTAAAATGTTCTTTATTTTGTGATAAAAATTCTTTTTTTATCAATTTTGGTTCGACAATCAATGTTTTTACACATGTTGTATCAAATTCATCATAATTTTTGTCGTATTGTTTCGGCATTATGTTCATTAAAACATCAAAGTCGGTGATACTGTATGCGCAATTGATTTTATGTGTTATTGGTAAAATTGTATCTTTGGTTATATAATCTTTACCAAGCCCGGAACAATCAAAAGTTCCATCAACCCGATGTGGAAAAATTTTATTATATTTTGATGCATAAAAATCACCAGAAACAATAATATCCCTTAAATAAGAATAATCAGTTTTGTCTTTCTTGTTAACTGTATTTCTTAAATCTAAATCGCCGTTGATTTTTATATAACATTTTGGATATTTGCTTAAAAAGTTTTCGTGTATACTTGGTAATGTTTCAAAAGGGCATTCACCACCAGAATTGATAATATCACCTTTGGAATCAATGATATTAAAATTTAATAAATTACGTTGGGTGACACCTTTTCGACGATATGCCGCGTTTGTAATAATGTCTATGATTTCTTGGGGTGTGCCACGGCTAAAACTTAATTTTAACGCAATCATACCATTTATTTTTTCTTCGGATATTGTCATTTTCTTTAATGCATCGATAATATCAAAAACGTTTATTTTTGGTGGAATTTTTTTAATTGATGTTAAAATGTTTAGTCTAAAATCATCCAGTTCAAGAAGTTCGTTCTTGATATCTTCTTCGATTTTTGAAAATTCCGTTTGCAACGCATTTAATAAATCGTGCATTTTTGTTCCTTTTTTATTCTCGTGTGTTATATAATACAAAATAAAACAATTGTCAAGTTTTTTATTCTTTTATTCTTTGGGGTGTTAGAAATCATAATGTGCCACTTTTTTGTTATATGGTGGTGGGTTTGGGAATCGGTGCCTAATTGTGCATTAACAATATCATATTTTAATTTGCATATACGTAAAAAATATGTTATAATTACGCATGAAAAAAAAGGAGAGATTATCATGGAAAAACAAAGTTATGTATCCAACGAAGTAGTGAAACTTGCGGAAAGTATTATTCGTGAGCAAATTCCTTATGCTCATGTTCTTAAATATTCACATAATGGTGCAAATGTTTTTATTGGAAGGCGTACTGAAGGGGATAGTCGAAATTATGATTCTAAAGCGGTTATTTGTGTTGTAAAGGCTGATAAAAAACCGTTGGTGTTTAGGGTGTCTGAGAGTGTTGGAAATGATTCAATGACGGTTTTTACGCGCGCAACTGTTGATGGAATACCGTCAAAGTCGTCACGTGACGAGGCAATAGGTCTTTATCCATATACAATTTCTTTATCTAGTGATAGAAAGACGCCGGATACGGATATTTTGGGGCATGCCACGGAAATTTATATGGGGTTTGATGAAGAAAATCCAAATATGGTTCAGATTGGTGAGATATTCAAGAAGTTTGTTCCTATGCGTTATGAAGAAATAGAAAAACAACTTCGTGAAGCAGAGCAAAATAGTAAAACAACGCAGTTAAAAAACAATAAACTTGCAGAAATGATGCGGTTTAATGACAATTTTAGGGGTTTTTAATTATATTTGTTATATTGCGCCGAAATGGCGCAATTTTTTTATCATAAGAATCGGTGCCTAATGTATGCTTGAAATATGATTTTTTTGTTGGTAAAATTGCGGTGTTATGTTCAGAAAGATTTGGAAAAAATTTTGGGAACCGATTTTGGGGCTGTCGATTTTTCAATGGATTATCGCCGGAATTATGGCGGTGATAATTTGGTTTGTGTATTTTACATGTCGGAAAAAGATTGTAAATTACGAAACTTTTAAGAAATTTCGGCACCGGCCCGCGATTTTTGTGTTCTGGCACGGGCGCAGTTTTATGTTGTCGCCGATTGTGTGTTTGGGTGGTATGAAGTCCTATGCGGTGGCAAGCAAACACAAAGACGGCCGTATGATGGCAAAATTGCAACATTTATTCGGTTTGCGTGCAATTTATGGCAGTTCGCATAACGGTGGTTTGTCGGTGTTGCGCGATGGGGTGCGGGTGTTACGTCGCGGCGACCATTCACTTTGTATTTCCCCCGATGGGCCGGGTGGGCCGTCGTTGCGTGTCCAAGAAGGTGCGCTTTATTTCGCAAAAATGACCGGGGCGCCGATTATTCCGGTTTGTTTTTCGGCGCGGCATGTTTGGATTCAACGCCGGTGGGATAGGTATTTATTGGTATATCCTTTTACCCGCGTAAAGTGTATTGTTGGGGAACCGATGTATATCGATTCAAAAATTTCTGATTCAGATTTTGAATCACGGCGCAAAGAATTGGAAGATATTATGGTCGGACAACTTCGCGAATTGGACGCGGAATTTAATTTGCCGGTTGTAGAGCAAGATTTGAATTCGGCGGATTTTAAAAAGGCAAAAAGAGAGGGCAGGGAACCAAAACTTACAAAAAGGTATAGATAAAATGAAGACACCTTGGTGGTTTTTACATAAAACGCCGCTTAGTTTTTTATTGTTGCCGGTTGCGTTTATTTACTATGGCATTGGGCGCGTTGTTTATGGATGGCGGAAAATGTTCGCGTATAAATCGCGGCGCAAGATTATTTGTATCGGTGGAATTTTTGCCGGCGGTGTCGGAAAAACGCCGATTGTACGGATAATTGCGAACTTTTTGGATGCACCCGTTGTTATGCGCGGATATAAACGGACGGCAAGTACAAATAATATCGGGGACGAGGCCGCAATGCTTATGTCCGATGGAATTGCGGTGCATGTTGGACATCGGAAAAGTAATATATTGTTATTAAATCGGCAAAAAGATAATACACCGATTGTTATGGATGATGGTTTACAAAATCCGTCTATTAAAAAAGATATTTCAATTTATGTATTCGATGAAGGTTTGGGGTTTGGTAATGGATTTTTATTGCCGGCGGGGCCGTTAAGGGAAATAAAGTCACACATTCAAAATGCCGATGCGATTATTGTTATAAAAAATAAAAATCCACGGAAAAAGTTTTCTTTGCCAACGGGAATTCCAATTTTTTATGCGGAAAATAAAACCGTGTCGCCATACGCGCGTGGGGAACGGTTGTTTGCCTTTGCGGGAATTGGGTATCCAAAAAAGTTCTTTAATTCATTGACGGGGGTTGTCGCAAAACGTGGATTTGGTGACCATTATCAATATACGGAAAAAGATATTGCGGATTTAATCGAAAGCGCACGACGCAAAAAAGCAAAACTTGTCACGACGGAAAAAGATTGGGTGCGACTTCCCATCGATGTGCGCGAAAAAATAAAGTTCGCGCGGTTGGAAACAAAAATAGATGAAAGGTTCTTTGATTGGTTAAAGGGGAAATTAAATTGCGGACAATAAAAAATAATGTTGTTTGTTCGGGTGTTGGTATTCATTCGGGTGACCCGATAAATATGATTGTGCGCCCGTTCGATAGGCCGGGAATTTTCTTTCGACGTGTTGATTTAGATGATAAAAATTTAATTCCCGCGACATATGATAATGTGTGTGATACAAAAATGCGCAATACGACGATTGGGAACCTTGGTGGTGCGCATGTTAAAACAATTGAACATTTGATGGCGGCGCTTTTTATTGCGGGGGTAGATAGTGCGCTGGTTGATGTTGATGGGGCCGAAGTGCCAATTATGAACGGCAGTGCAAGTTTATTTTATCGCCGAATAATAGAGGCCGGTGTCACAAAGGGTAAATATAAAAAGATTATTGTGAAAAAGCCCGTCGTTGTCACCGCGCGGGAAATGTTGCGGGCGTTGCCGTTGCGGTTGCGCATTGCGGGTTTTATTTCGGGACTGTTTTACCGGCGGCGTGGTTTGGACGGGTATGTTAAACTTTTGCCATCAAAAGACAAGGCGTTGAATATCAAGGCGACATTGATTTACCCCGAACCGATTATTGGAAAACAAAGTTTTGTTTATTCTTTTGATGAAACAAAATGGTCGATTGATAATTTTATAAAAAATATCGCGTCGGCGCGAACATTTGGAAAATATGCGGAATGGGGATATTTAAAGGCGCACGGTATGGCGCGCGGGGCGGATGAAAAAAATGTTATTGTGTTGGACCTGGGCGGGAAAAAAACACTAAACCGAATTTATTGGCCGGACGAATTTGTGCGTCATAAAATTATTGATGCGATTGGTGATATGTTCACATCTGGCGGGTTTATTGTTGGAAATTTGGAATCTTATAAGGGCAGTCATGCGTTAAATAATGCGGTGCTTAAAAAGTTGTTTAGTAATCCCGATAATTATGATATAATAGATGCCGAATAAAATAAAAGAGGGAAGTATATGAAAAAATATCTTGGATTATTTTTGGGGTTGTTCGCACTTTGCGGTTGTGGCGGATATATTAAAAATGAAAACGGTAGTGAATATATCAAACAATTAGACGGCGAACCGATTGGGTGTATTTTCCTGTATAAATTGGAATCCGAAGTTTCGGTTTACGATGCGGATGATGCGCGCCGTTATTTGGAAAATCGTATCGCCGACCAGGCGCGGCCGGGTAATGCATATTGGTTGGTAAGTCAACGGACACGACCGAACGAATGGGTTTTGTTTGGACCGGAACGCGCGTTTGTTTTGGCGGCCAATGTTTATGAATGTCCGAATTTGCATGCGGTAAAGACCGCACGTACCGATAAACCGTTCCCGGACTATGACGCGAAACCGTCATGCGCAAACGGTTCGTTTTATGGTATCGGTGGTGGTGGGTGCGGACAATAGAATAGTGTTAGTGGCTAGTGTAAGTGGTTAGTGCGGGCGCTGATGCGCCCGTGTTTTGTGTTAGTGTGTAATTCTGCTCTTTAACAATGTGACGATTCACCGGAATTTTTTTTGTAATTACAAGATAATTTTAGTTTCTACTAACCACTAATCACTATCCACTAACACTGACCACTAATTTACACTGGAATTAGATATTCGATTTGTGTTATAATCTTGCAAAGCGAGAGAGATTTTGTCAGGTCAATATGTTTATATTAAACGGAAAAAATACGCGTCGGGATTGGTGTGGCAACCGATGGTGGCGGGTTTTACAACGCGCGCGTATGCACAAAAATTGGCAAATGGTATTGACCGGCGGTTAAACCTTTATGTGCGTTATAACGAAATGGTTGGCCTTGGGGCGCGGTCAAATGGTTTGCATTCCGGAATGCCATCAATCGCCATTGAAATTATAAATGCTTTGCCGGGGTATTCATCGTTGCTGGCGGCGTTCAAGGTTGAAGATAAATTTGTTTTGGTTGCGGTTAGAAACGGCGTTATTTTACAAGATTTATTATTTGACGATGAAAATGCGGCGCGTGAAAAGTATGCAGAATTAAATGAAATTCCGGATTGGAATGCGACTTTTGCGCCGGCGGCGTGGGGTATTCCGCGTGCGGTTGATAGAAGTATATTTGATTTGATTTCGGGTCGTGTTCATGCGGTTTTGCGCCCCGTTAGTCGTTTGGCATCGGGTATGGTGTCTTTGATTTTGTTTGTGATTTTTGCTCTGATGATTTTATATTTCTTTCGCGAACCGATAAATAAAGTTTTTGCGCCAAAACCACAAATATCAAAAATAAATCCGGAATTGGCCGAAGAATATAAAAGAAAAATTGAAGAAAAAGACAAAGAATTGGACGCGCAATTTGAAATACGCCAAGAACCGGAATATCAGCCGATTGAAATGCCGTATGATTCTTTGCCGGACCCATATGAACGTGCGGATTTGTGCTATCGCGCGATTGGGTTTTTAATGCAACAAGTTATCGGATGGAATCAGACGGTTGTGGAATGCGATAAAGAATATGCAAGTGCGACATTCCGGCGGTCTTTTGGAACATTGGATGATTTTTATGTGATTGCCAGTGATATAATGCCGGGTGTGTTTGTTCAAGAATTAAATGATGATGAAATTTTGGTGCGTGCAAAATTGCCGGAACGTGTGGTTTCTTCGTCATATGATTTGCGTGATGTTGATACGATTGTTCGTGAATTGACAAGTCGTTTTCAATCGATAAATTTGGATGCGTCTGTTGTTCCGGTTGCAGATGTTATTTCAAATGGCTTTCAATCGGCGGATGTTTATTTTGTTGGAATTACGGTGGATACAAAACTTATCCCCGAACAATTTATAAAAATTTTTGAAGATTTTGGTGGTGTGTATATGACCAAAGTGTCGTGGAATGCCACCAGAAAAATGTGGAACTATGAGGTGATAATCTATGCAAAACAAAATTAAACTTTTATTATGTGTGTGCGCGTTTGGGATAACACAGGCGTGTTATGCCGAAGAAATTGATATAAATGTTGATGATGTGGCGGCAAATGAACAATTTTCCGCAGACGCAATCGAAGAATACAATGTCGATGGGTCGCTGTTTCAACAAATTACAGATTTGGAACAGGAAAAAGTATTGATGCAGTTGGAAAAAGAACGTGCACAATTAAATCTTGATTTGGATAGATTGGCCGCGGAAAAAATAAAGTTGCATATGGAAATTGATACTTTGTCCGGCCGCGCAGAGCAGCAACAGCAAGAATTTGAAACAGAACGTGCACGGTTGCAAAATGAGGCAAAACGTTTGGAAAATGAACGCGAAGCGTTGAATAACAAACAGGTTGCGCCAACGCCATCATATGCGCCATCGCAACCGGTGTATTCAGAACCGCCGCAACCAAAACCAGAAACCGAGATTACGAAAAAATATAAACTGTTGAATGTATTCGGTGCGGGTTCACAGTTGCAGGCGACAGTTCAAGATTTGGCAAACGGTCAAAATAAAAAGTTGAGTGTCGGTAAAGATTTAGACGGGTACACGGTAAAATCTATATCGTTGGATGAAGGTGTTGTGTTTTCAAAAGATGGTGAAATTCAAACACTGAATGTTGCAAATGGTAATTAAAGATGAAAGATTTTTCAAACGATATCGTCTTTGAAAAAAAACCGAGTGTTCCGGTTGGTATGGAACGGTCGGATGTAGACGATATTGTTGAATATCTTTTTTCAGAAAATAATAAATTACTTACCGCGAATGGTGCGGAATTTGAATTACCAAAAGAAACCCAGGGGTTATTAGCATATTTTTCAGGCGGAAATTTGGTTGTGTCGCGCACACACCGGTATGATGGGCGGGTGCTTGCGTTCCTTGATTTGTTGCGTAAAAAAAATCGGCCAATGCTTTCGCCGTTTTATTCTGATTTGGGTTTGATTTCGTCGATATATAAATACTATGAAAACAAAGCAGGTGGTTCGCGGTCACGGGTTGATTACAACAACCAAATGCAAAAAGATTTTATTGATATTGTGGCCAAGGCCGCCGCACAAAAAGTTTCTGATATTCATATAGAGGTTGCAGATCAAACAACAATTTATTTTCGTATAGATGGCAGTATGCAACCGGTGTTGGAATTTAATTCGGGGTGGGGTGAATCTTTTGTTCGTGCCGCGTTTGCATCCGCCGATATTTCAAATTCAAACTATGCACAAAACGAATATCAATCAGCACAGAAAGATGGACGCACACCACTTCGCGGAACAAAAGATTTGTATTTGCCCGAAGGTGTACTTAGTATTCGTATGCAATTTAATCCGGTTGCGTTTGGGTCGCGGTATGTTGTGATGCGATTGTTGTATGATAACCCGTCGGAAAGCATAACAACCGAACAGGAATTTGGAAAATATGAACAAAAATTGTTGCATAGACTTCGTTCATTTCCAACGGGATTGGTTGTTGTTGCGGGACCCACCAGTTCGGGTAAATCAACGACACTTGTTCGCAATATGGTTTTGATGTTAAAGGAACATCATTATGAAATAAACCTTATTACGGTGGAAGACCCGGTCGAACAAAAAATTTTTGGCGCACATCAAATTCCGGTTGTAAACACAACCAACGAAGAACAACGCGAAAACGAATATACCGAAGCGTTGGCGGCGGCACTACGCAGTGACCCCGATACGTTGATGGTTGGTGAAATTCGAACATTGGCGGCGGCGCAATTGACCGTCAAAGGTGCGCTTTCGGGACATAATGTTTGGACAACATTGCATGCGAATTCTGCGATGGCGGCGTTGGTACGATTGTTGGATATGGGGGTCGAAGCGTTTAAGTTAAAAGAAGAAACGATGATGCGTGGACTTATTTCTATGCGTTTATTCAAACGTCTTTGTCCGCATTGTCGTGAACAGTTGATAAATCATCCGGAAAAATCAGAGTATGCACGTGTTAAAGACGCGTTTGGCGATTTGGGTTTGAATCAGGTTTATGTTCGTGGCGGGGGATGCGAGCATTGTAACGGAACCGGAACGATGGGTCGTATCAAGGCGGGTGAAATTATTATCACAAACAGTGATTTCTTAAAACTTGCGCTTGCGGGTGATACGGATGCGGCGGTTAAATACTGGTTGGAAGAAATGGACGGGCGCACATTAAAAGAAGCGGCGTGTTCGTTGATGTTGCAGGGCATAATCGGTGTTGATGAATTGGAACGTTGGGTTGGTTTGTTGGATAGGCCGGGGGTATATTAAAAATGACAAGTGTGGAAACTTTTTATGCGAAAATGGTTTGTCGGTTTAGTACGAACAAGCGCGTTTCAATATGGCGCAAATTGGTGTCATTGCTTAAAAACGATTTTACATTGGTGAATGCACTAAACCGGTTGCAAATGACAGAATCGCGTGGTGGTGCAAAACCAAACGAACCTTTTGCAATATGTTTGCGTGAATGGGAAAGAAACCTTGAACGCGGGTACAGTTTTTCCGAGGCCACACGTGGTTGGATTCCAACCGAAGAAACATTACTGCTTACATCCAGTAATATGTCAAGTTTGATTGTCGCACTTGAAAATGTTAGTCGTATGGTTGTTGCAAACAAAAGGATTGGGCGCGCGGTGTTTGGTGCAATTGCGTATCCGTTGTTATTGTTGGTGTTGGTATTCGGCATCATTATTATGGTTGGAATTTATCTTGTGCCGCCGTTGGCCGAAGTTGCCGGTGAAAATATGGTTTGGACCGGTGGGGCGGCGTCACTTATATGGTTATCGGAATGGGCGGGACGGTATTGGAAATTTATTGTGTTTTTGTTTGTTGTTGCGGTTGTATTTATTTGGATGTCTTTGCCAATTTGGTCGGGTCGATTGCGTGCATTTTTTGATAAATTGCCACCATGGAACATTTATAAAATTCGTATATCGGTTGGTTGGATGATGTCGATGGCCGCGATGGTTTCGTCGGGCGTTTCGGTACCGGACGCGATGCGTGTGATTGCCGATAATGCAAATAATTATTTGCGGAATATTTTGGATAAAACACTGCGACATATTGCGAACGGTGATAACCTTGGGAACGCATTGCAAAATACGGGCATGGATTTTCCAAGTGAAGAATTGATTGGTGATTTGGCGGTCTATTCAGATATGAACGATTTTGATGAAAACCTTGATCATATCGCGAACGAGTATTTGGAAGAATCGGTGCGAAAAATCGAATCTTTGTCAGATGCGTTGAATACGGTTGGTATTTTGTTGATATCGGGCGTGATTGCGTGGGTCGTCCTTGGGACATTCCAAATGCAAGACCAAATTACGGCGTTCTTTTCATAGATTGAAAAATGTGATATAATGACAGCAAGAAAAAAGGAGTTTTATTATGGCAAACTATAAGTTCAATTATACAGGATTGAAATTATATGATTTATTGACTTTTGCGTTGGCGGTAGAACCAGAAGCCAGGCAATGGTTTATACGGAATCTTGGAGAAGATATACTGAGTTATTATTATAATAAAACACATAAAAATCTTGAGGATGATCTTTATTGGAATATATCTCACAGTGATTATTATGGTGAAAAGTCATATGATGTATTGCGTAATTTGTTAATGGGAAAAACAAGAATGAATCAATATGGAAAAACCATTGGTGATACGGCGGCTGTTGAAGATATGCGTAAAATACTAGAAATATTAGATAATCCAAATGATACAGATGGTCAAAAATTTTTATTTGGTTTGTTGAAAGAGTGGGAAAAATTGCCAGAGACAGATCGTAGTGGTTTTAATGAACGTTTTGCCAATATTTGTCGCACTTTTTTACTTGAGCCTAATAATACATTTCGTATAAATGATTCAGATATGAAAAAAAGTTTGATGTTTAGAATTGCGGATAATGTAAAATGGTATGATAAATTTCGTTGGTATGCTGAAATTTTAGACCATAAAGATATTAACCTTAATGCGTCGGAAATGCGATCTTTGTATGACAAAATGTTGGGGTGTAAAAATGATTTTGTACAATATTATAAACAACAAGAACTTGAACGTAAAGACGGTGATCCGAACGGGGTAGAAAGGTGGGCCAATGAAAAGTTAGCAAAAGTCGAAGAAAGGTTGGGACAGGTTCTTGAAAAAGAAGCTACGAGAGTTAAAAAAAGGTATGAAAGTCCAACAGTCACTGTTCGCGAAAAAACAAGAGAAGAATTGTTGGAAGAAATAAAAACTCTTAGAAAGCAAAATATGCTTTTGCGTCAGGCTTTGGATGTGGTACAAAAGAGTGAAGTAGAAACACCAAACAAAGGTTTTGTGTATCCAGATCGGAATTATAATATGTAAAGAGGCGATGTCATGGAAACACCGTTATATGCCGCGATTTTAGAATTTTTTGTAAAAAATCCAGGATACAAAATATCGCCCGATGAATTTGTCGGTTTGGTTAATATGCTATCCAAAGAGGCGCTAAAACCCTAAACCATAAATGGCAGGTTTTCCAAGGTTCCTTCGGCCACGCGCAGGTTCACGTCAATCATTAAAAATACACAATCCGGACTTGACGTTGCTAGTTCTGGGTCGAATATGTGGTTTGACAGCAGGTGGCTTGTGTTCACGGATACCTTGGTAATCAAATGGTCGTCGTCAAGAAGTGTATAGATTGGTCCGGCATCACGCGGGATATTTTGCCCGATTTCGTGTTCGTTTTGTGGGCAACGCAGGCCGTCAAACAATGTCTTCATGCGGTTATCAATATCTGAACGCGGGACACCGATGATTTCCGGGTGCAACATTTGGATATCCAGTTCCGCAATAAGTTTTAGTTTTGGCGTAATAATCGGATTCCAATCTATGCCACCGACATGGCGGGTGATAATCGGGCTTTTTTGTGCATTTGGCCCCATATATTGGGTCAGGTTATTCCACGGTTGGTGTTCCAACAGTTTTTTAAGTTGTGGGTGAAATTGCATGCGAATATCGGAAACATGCTGGGCCCGCTTTTTAGGATTGATTAAAATTTCACCAAAATATAGCAGTTTGAATTTCATTTTTATTGTCCTTTGGATTGTAGTGTGTGAACTTTTGCAATAACAATGTCTTCGGCACCTATATTTACACAAGGCTGGCTTCGTTTACTGCCAGGACGAACAATAACGGAAACTTTGTTGCGATTTAGCGAACCTTTTGGTGGGGGCATCATTAGTCCCTCTAATTTTTTCATGGCCAATTTAACGTCATTTATGTCTAATCCGTGTGTATCCGCAAACTTTTTTGCGTTTAAAAGGTTTTCTTTGTTTTTGGGTTCTGTCATAATTTTTTCCTTTATTTTTTGCCTTTTTCTTTGACAATTATAGCATAATTTGCTATGTTTTTGGTATAAAAAAATAAACAAAAGAGAAAGGATTTGTCAATGACAGTAAATAATGAATATACCGGTGATTCGATTAAGGTCTTAAAGGGGCTAGAGGCGGTTAAAAAACGCCCCGGAATGTATATCGGTGACGTGGGCGAGGGCGGTTCCGGTTTGCACCATATGATTTATGAAGTGGTGAATAATTCTATCGACGAAGCGATGGCGGGATATGCCGATACGGTCTATGTTTCGTTGAACCCGGACGGCAGTGTGACCATCCGTGATAACGGGCGTGGTATGCCGTTCGATATCAACCATGAAACAGGGCGCAGCGCGTTGGAACTTATTATGTGCGAATTGCATGCGGGTGGTAAATTTGATAACGAAGGCAACGGTGCGTACAAGGTTTCCGGCGGTTTGCACGGTGTTGGTGTGTCGGTTGTGAACGCGCTTTCAACCTGGTTAAATGTGCGGGTTTGGCGCGGCGAAAAACAGGCGGAAATGTCCTTTGCCGACGGTGTGCCAACGATGGATTTGAAAATCACGGAAAATAAAACCGGCTATGAGCATGGAACCGAAGTGACATTTTTGCCGTCACCGGAAACATTTGCATCGACCGAGTTTAATTTTGATACACTTGAAAATTGGTTGCGCGAACAATCTTATTTGAACGCCAATGTGCGGATTATTTTGGAAGATTTGCGTGGTGGGGAAAAGAAGGAACGCGAATTTCATTCGACCGACGGGCTTGCCGGGTTTGCGACATATTTGGATAAATCCAAAGAACTGTTGAATCGCGACCCGATTCAGATGATAAAGACAATTGATGATTCATATATTGAAATCGTTTTACAATGGACGACCGCGTATACCGAAACATCGCTTTGCTTTACGAATAATATTCCGAATCGCGACGGGGGAACGCACTTGGCGGGGTTCCGTGCGGGCCTTACACGGGCAATCAATAAATATATCGCGGAACAAAATACCAAGAAAGATATCAACCTTTCGGGCGAAGATTTTCGCGAAGGGCTTACCAGTATAATTAGTGTGAAAATTCCCGACCCGAAATTTGGTTCCCAAACCAAGGATAAATTGGTATCAAGTGAGGTTCGCCCGATTGTTGAAAATACTACATCGGAATTGTTGTATCAGTATTTGGAAGAAAACCCGGCGACCGCGAAACTTATTATCGATAAAATTTTAGAGGCTGCCACCGCGCGTGAGGCCGCACGCAAGGCGCGTGAACTTTCGCGGAAAAAGACCGGACCGGAATTGGGGGGACTGCCCGGGAAACTTGCGGGGTGCAGTGAACGTGACCCGGCAAAATGTGAACTGTTCATCGTCGAAGGGGATTCGGCGGGTGGTACCGCAAAGCAGGGCCGTGACCGTAAGACCCAGGCGATTTTACCGTTGCGTGGAAAAATTTTAAATGTTGAACGCGTGCGGTTTGATAAAATGTTGTCGTCTGATACGATTGGCGCGCTTATTACCACAATGGGCGCGGGTATCGGCAAAGATGATTTTGATGTGGAAAAAATGCGCTATCATAAAATTATCATTATGACCGATGCTGATGTCGACGGACAACATATTCAAACATTGCTTATGACATTTTTCTATCGGCATATGCCGGCGGCGATTGAACGCGGATATATTTATGTCGCGAAACCACCGCTATACGGCGTGACGCGTGGCAAACAACAGATTTATTTGCAAAATCAACGTGAAATGGACGACTATTTAATGGACCAATTGGCGACCGACGGTGTTGTGCAAATTGCATCGGGGACCCAGATTTCCGGTGCGGATATGAAGCGACTGTTGGATTTGGTGCTTGATATGCGTAATGTTTTGCAACCACTAAATCACATTATGCCACTAAGATTTGTTGAGGCATTGGCACTGAACCGTGTATTCGATGAAGAATCAACGGAAAACTGTGAAATGGCCGCAAAAATGCTGGATGCCCAGGAATTAGAGTTTGAACGCGGGTGGCATGTGATTGCGAATGATGCGGGAATCACAATTACGCGGACATTGCGCAGTGTGACGGAAAGTTATTTACTGTCGCGGGAAAAATTGAATTCGCCGGAAATCAACGCGTGGCGACGGATGGCGGGCCGCGAAGAATTGATGGAAACATTTTCGGCGCCGACCGTGCTTACCGTTAAATCAAAATCGCAAAAGATTTGGGGTGCGTTTAATTTGCTAAATACCGCGTTTGAATATGCGAAAAATGGATTAAAGATTCAACGGTACAAGGGGCTTGGCGAAATGAACGCGGAACAATTGTGGGAAACAACGATGGACCCGAATCATCGGTCGCTGTTCCAAGTGACGGTGAACGACGCGTCTCAGGCGGATGCGGTGGTTTCCATGCTGATGGGTGATGTTGTTGAACCGCGTCGCGACTTTATCGTTGAAAACGCATTGGACGCAAATTTGGATGTGTAAATGTTCACGGCGGATTGGTTCTTTGATTTAGAGAAAAAAATAAAAGATTTGGGCGCGGCATCTGACGCCCAATCTTTTGATGAAATTCGTGAAATGTTGGCGCGGCCGCGGCGGTTTTCATCGGATGAATTTGCGACCATGTGTGCCTATGTGATTTTGGCGGGTGGTTTTTCACAGAAAACCGCAAAGCGGATTCATAAAAACATAATGGAATACATTTATAAAAATGGCGCGAATTATGATGCGATTTTTCAAATGTTTCATAATAAAAACAAGGTAAGTGCAATTTGTAAAATTTGGGAAAACAGGGCGGAATTTTGCGATGGGTTCTATGAATGTGAAAACGATGATGACCGGGTTGCATACCTTGCAACATTGCCACATATTGGAAAAATAACAGCAAATCATTTGGCGCGAAATTTGGGCGTTGATGTTGTGAAATACGATGTTTGGATTCGGCGCCTTGGGGCGCTATACGCCGGAATCCGCCGTATGGACGAATTGACACCGGAAATAAAGCGGGCGTGTGATAATATGTTTTCGCATTTGGTGCGTGAAACGAATTTGCCCCGCGGGTATATAGATGTTGTGTTGTGGAAATCTTTACAAATTGGTTTAATAAAATTATAGGTGGCGCTCATGGATGTAAAAATCGAAGAATCTTGGAAACGGGTTTTGGCGGATGAATTTGATAAAGATTATTTTATTAAACTTACTGATTTTGTGCGCGGGGAATATATGGCGGGGAAAAAAATTTACCCGGCGGCGAAAAATATATTTAATGCGTTCAATTTGTGTCCGTTTGATTCTGTGCGGGTTGTGATTATTGGCCAAGACCCGTATCATGAACCGGGTCAGGCGCATGGCCTTTGTTTTTCGGTGCCGGACGGGATTACGCCACCGCCGTCACTTGTTAATATCTATAAAGAAATCGAATCGGATTTGGGGCGGGCAAGTGCGACGCATGGTGATTTGACATCGTGGGCGCGGGCGGGGGTATTATTGCTAAATTCCACACTTACCGTGGCGGCGCATTTGGCGGCATCGCATGCGGGGCGCGGGTGGGAACAATTTACCGATGCGGTGATTCGCGCGTTGTCCGCACGCGATGGGTTGGTTTATATGCTGTGGGGAAGTTATGCCCAGCGCAAGGCGGAATTTGTAGATGAAACAAAAAATCTAGTTTTGAAAAGTGCGCATCCATCGCCGCTTTCGGCGTATCGCGGTTTTTTCGGTTGTCGGCATTTTAGCAAGGCAAATGAATATATTGTTGCGCACGGCGGGCGCCCGATTGAGTGGTGATATTAGTGGTTAGTGTACCACTACCCCACCGGCTCCGCCGGCGAAGGGGAATACACTAAAAACTATATGTCACGCCAAGGCCGTAAAATGCATAGGAATAATTTTCAGTGGCGGTATTGCCGTTTGAAAAATGGTGCATAAATGCCTCTATGCCCCAATTGTTATTTATATGATATCCGACGGTTATTTTGAATTGGAATAATAATTTTGCACCAAGACGTTCGTTTTGTTGTGCCTGCATTCCGACACCCGCGCCGGCCGCAACATAAAGGTTCTTATATTCCGAAAGGCGCACATCACCCGAAAGCATTACCATTGGAATTGTGTATTTGTCCCAATCCCAACCGTACTTTGAACCGAACCCCAATGTTTGTCCGACACTAAGTGATTGTCGCGCGGGCAGGCTAAAAAAAGTTGTCGGTTGCGAATATTGCAGGTTGAACAGGTAAAACGGAACCGGTTTTAACGGCGGCGGCAATAAAAATCCGCTATCGATACCCTGGCCGAAATACAAAGAAAATTGATTCTTGTAATACCCGGTAAAGGTATTGCGGGTCACATCGGCAAACGCCGAATATATCGGAATTATTGTGGATAATAAAACAACCGCAAACTTTTTCATGACAAACAATTATACACTATTTTTGGCCTATGTTCAAATGGGAATTCATACGCATGTAAATTTATTGATGGTTTTTGTTGTGCAAAATCGCCCGATTTTTGCGCATGTTTTTTTGGGGGGGTGGGGTTTTACGCAACCCCGCGGAATTCGTGGGTTTTTGGTGGTAAAAAGTGTATAAAAAAAACCAAGGTTTTTTTTATACACTTTGGGCTAAAAAACCAAAATTCGTAAGTCATTGATTTTACAGGAAATAAAAAATTTGATTTTTTGAAAAAAAGTGTTGACTAAAAACCTTGGTTTTTATTACACTTTTATCAGTAATGAAACAAGCAGGAAAAGGAGAGTAAATCATGCGAATCGGGAATTTATTGTTGGTCGGAATTATTATGATTGGCACCGCATATGCGGATGACGTCGCGGACCGTAAAACCGTCACATCAAGAAAATATGTTGATGACCAAATCGCAACCAAGCAACCCATATTAAACGCAAGCGAAGCCGATTTACGCAACAATGTCGTTATGTATACGAATCAGGCGGGCGAAGTCACGGCAAAGCCGATATCGGCAACACTTTCGGGCAACGGTATCGATAATGATTTGCCAACGGTTGGTGCGGTGAATACTGGACTCGCCGACAAGCAAAATAAAATATCCGGGACATCGGGCAATGTTGTGACATACACATCAAACGCGGGAACGCTGGGTGAACATGCGGTATATAAAACAACGACCACATACGACACCACAAACGCGGGTGCATTGGTAGAGGCGAATCATGCAAACAGTGCAATCGCCAAAGGCTTAAACGAACATTTAACATGTGCGCCCAATGGCATTGACCCGGTTAGTAATAATTGTTGGCTGTGGCAAATAAATGACCAGGCGGCGGGCACGGTATATACTGAACATCAATAAAAAAAGAGCGAGAGAGATTCCAAATGAAAAAATTACTATCGTTATTGCTGATAAT
>Ga0247611_10000487_pt1 | contig 81048 bp, 67 predicted proteins | sample 177DNAGHGhighgp2_FD_192422 | JGI IMG/M metagenome (GOLD analysis project Ga0247611, IMG submission 192422) | Sheep rumen microbial communities from Palmerston North, Manawatu-Wanganui, New Zealand - 1770 DNA GHGhigh gp2 | ecosystem: Host-associated > Mammals > Digestive system > Stomach > Rumen... | reverse complement strand
CCCCGACCTCATCCCGAAGTTGTATAGTGGAGCGCCCATGTCCGCTGGGGGCAACAAGCCCAAATCGTATAATCCGAACTTCAAGAATGAAGATCATAGAACAAAGCGTCATTCCGAAGAATCCCCGAAAGAAAAGCGAGGACGGAATCGTCGTCACAAATGATTTCATCGCCGTCATCGACGGCAGCACGTCGAAAGCCACGCGCCAATGGCGTTCACGCATGAGCAACGGCCGCTATGCGATGACCCTCGTCAGCCGTTTCATTAGCCAGATGGCACCCGATATCACCTGCCACCAGTTCTGCGTAGGGGTCACCCGAGCGTTCCGCGATGTCTATCTCCCTTTCTGGCGACTCACGGGCCGTCAGTCTATGGCAGAGCTGCTCGCCGCCCATCCCGAAGAGCGCCTCTGCGCCTCTGCCGTTGTCTACTCCAACCGGCATCGGGAGATATGGCTCGTGGGCGACTGCCAATGTCTTGTGGGCGGCGAACTCTGCGAGAACCCCAAGCCCTACGAACAGCGACTTGCCGAGATGCGCGCCGTCAAAGTCAGGGAGTTGTTAGCTCAAGGCCAATCGCCCGACAAGATTCTCGCCGACGATCAGGCCCGTGCCGCCATCATCCCCCAGATGCTCCGTGAGATGCAGCAGCAGAACAAGACCTATGCCGTCATCGATGGTTTCCCCATTCCCGAGACGCGTGTCCCCGTCATCGCCCTCGACTTTCGTCCCTGGGAGATTGTCTTCGCCTCCGACGGCTATCCCTTTCTATGTCCCACGCTCGCGGAGTCAGAGTCCACGCTCGACGAGCAGCGACGCAACGACCCGCTCAATATCGGCGACTTCAAGGCCACAAAAGGCTTCACGCCAGGCTTCAACAGCTTCGACGACCGCACTTATGTAAGATTTACGGTCTAAAATTTGTGTGTTTCCGAAAAAATGTCTACCTTTGCACCCGCAAACGCGAAAAGGTCGGTCTGGTAGCTCAGTTGGATAGAGCAACTGCCTTCTAAGCAGTAGGTCTCGGGTTCGAGCCCCGACCGGATCACACAAAAGGGAGTCAGACAATCATTAGTCTGACTCTTATTTTGTGTTTACGACCCTCATTTCCGCTGTGAGCGAATTCACTATTCTTCCACGTTCATCCAATAAAAATAGGGATCGCGCGTCGGGGGAAGGAACTTCAGGAACGACCGCGCCATCTCCTTTTCGAAAGGTTTGCCGTCGAAGGTGCACTCGTTGAGCTCGCCGTAGATCTCCAGGGCGGTAAAGCGATGGACGAGCTGACTCTGACGGATCTCGTAGATCTGGGTGAAGACGGAGGGGCCTCCGACCGAGCCGGCAATGCGCAAAAAGCCAGAGCCGTCGCGGGGTTGCAAGAATGAGGCATGCAAGCGGTCGGTCTCAACACCAATGAGCTTGATGTCACCACCCTTGAAGGTGAAGAGGGCTCCATGCTTGTCATCGGCATCGCGCATCCAGAGCTCTTCGATGAAGTCGTTATCGATGTCAATCCAACGGTATTTCGTGAGCTTGTAGTTCTTGTTCTCATGGGGATCGTCCTTCAAATACAATTTCCGACAGGTGGCGATGTCCTTCTTCCAAAGGGGTGTCTGCTCGTCGACCAGCTGATGGTAGCATTCCAGCTTCTCGCGCACCAACTTGCCGTCGCGGAGGTAGAACATACCGACGGTGGCACTCTCGGGGGCACGATGCTCGAACGTGAATTCCAGGCCGTCGGGACCCTCAAAGGCGGCACCGATGATGCTGGAGAAATACTCGCCGTCGTCATCGACATTCCACGTGGAATTGTTGTTATTTTCTTCGTAATAACCCTCGACGGGATAGGAATAGACCTTGTCGCCATCGGTGACCACCTCAAGGGCAAAGACCTTCTTGTCCTTCGGCTTGAACTGGAGCACGCCATAGGTATAGCGGTCGCCGATGCTGTAGGTGAGTTCGGAGCGCTGGGTCTTCATGCCGTACTGCTCTTCAAGCTGGCTAATGACAGCTTTAGGCAGGGGTTTGTCATTGTCGAAAGGCGACTCAAGCTTCGTGACGAGACGCTTGTGGGTCTTCATATAGTCCTCGTGGACGATGACGTGCAACTGACCATAAGGATGGTCGCGCAACGAGTCGGCGAGGTTGACAAGCGCATAGTTCATGCCCATCGAGGGAATCGTCGGACGACTGTGGAGCTCGCCAGGATAGAGATTCTCACCATCGGGGTTCTTCAACTGTTCGCCAATGCTATGGATGGCCACGCTCTTGCCGTCATCGACAAGCAACTGCGTGTAGCCGGCGGCATTTCTACGATAGGAGTCGAATAGAGAGTCGGGCTCTTTGGGATCGGTCCAGTAAACCACCTGCATGTGGTCGGGATCGAAATAGTAGAGGAACAGGGGCTTGGGCGTGGTGTCGCGAACCTCCGTGGAAAAGCTGTCGACAGCGAGGGAGTCGCTATCGGCTCCGCCCGCTGTCTGACCTTTCTGTTTGCATCCGGCCATCACGGCCATCATGCATACTACAACGATAAAAGATTTCTTCATTACTCTGCTGACTGAGGAACCGGCTGTGGATTGTTCTTCGAACCCTTGGCGGCGAGTTCCTTCAGCTTATCCTTGCCCTTGAAAGCGAATACCCACACGAGGAATCCGGCAAGCACGAGCAAGCCGATGCCCAGCAACGGACGGTAGAAGAGCCATGCGAGGGCGATGATGATGAGCGACCAGACGATACCGATGACGGTACAAACGACGCCCACGCCCCAGCCAAAGATATTGGCCACGAACGGCACAACCTTGAGAATGGTCTCGAGGAAGCCGAAGATACCCTTCAGACCGCCGATAACGAGCATGATGCCGATGATGCGGAGAGCCCAAAGGATCATATTGTTGGCCTCCTTCTCGCCCTCGATGATCTCGTCGCCCGTCTTCTTACCCATCACGAGCGTCTGGAAGCGCTTGCCGTTCTTGGCCTTGTAAGGCTTGAAGGTGTCGCCGTCGACAACGGCCATTACAGTCACCTTGGCAGGCACGACCTTCTCGAAGGTCACACGCACATCGCCCACCTCGGGAGAGCCGGGCACACGACCGAAGTACAGCACGTTGCTGGCCTGGTGGACATATTGCAGATCCTTCTTGTTATCAGCATTCTCCATCTGCTTGTTGATCGAGTCATTGACGGCCTGCAGCGAGTCGAGCGCAGCCTTCACAGAATCGGGGAGCAGAGCCAGGATGGAATCGGGAATGGCGGATTGCTGAACAGGCTGGGCGGGCTGCTGGAGTGCTTTCTGCAGACTCTTCTGCACACCATAGAAACGCTCGTAGGCGGCCTGAGTATTCTTGTCGAACTGCTTCAGCAGATCCTCGGCGATAGCCAGATCCATCCCTTCACGAGAGGAGATGCGGTGAATCAGACTCTCCGGCAATATATAAGCACCGAACGACACGTTCTCGGCATACTGTTCTGCATCGTCGAAGGTGGTCAGCACCATGTTCTTGTTCTGATAGGCGGGATCGTGGAAATTAGAAGACTGGATGGGACTCGATACCCACTCCTTAGTGTAGGTATAGGTGGTTGTGGTCACTTCCTTACCACCGAGTTTGTCCTCACGCTTCGTCTGAGAGTGTTCCACCCACTGGTAGTATTCCACAGAGCGACGTATAGCGATAGCCTTGGCGCCGATACCGAACTGGGCATCAGAGAGCGAATCCTCGGTGGTGGCCATTGCACTACCGCAGATGAGTTCGCCGTCGAGCGAGGCATCCTTCTTGTTGGGGTTCTCCATCTCTACATAGGCATTGCCTGCCTCGTCGAGCATCTTCTCGGTCTTCACGGCGCGTCCTTCGTTCCACCACAACAGCACGGTTCCGATGACAAACATCAGGAATCCGCTACCGATAGCCTTGAATGAGTTGCCTACTCGGGTTCCATAACCCGTCGTTGTTACTTCTTGATAAGCCATTTTGTTTTGATTTTAATTAATGGATAGATTTTTGTTGATTTATAAAGATTTATGTTTGAATTCATTTGAGTTCTGTGGCGCTGTAGTTGATTATTAGCGCATAGGACTTCTGTAGGGCCTGCTTCACGTCGCTCACAAGACCCATGGGGGCGTGGCGGTCGGCACGGAGACTGACGGTGAGGTGCTCGGCATTCTCGGCAGAAAGTTTACTACGGATGTCGCTGATAAGGGCAGAAATCTCAGCAGGAGACACCAGATTGCCGTTGAGCTGAACCTGCCACACATCCTTCTGACTCTTTCCTATATATATATTGATGATGGCAGGATGACCTGCAAGTTTCTTCACCTCATGACCTGCTGGCACCTCAAGGCGCACCTTCACCTCATCGCTGCGCATGTGGGTGACGATCATAAAGAAGAAGAGTACGGTAAATATAAGGTCGGGCATCGAAGCGACGTTCAGCGACGGCACCCCGTGACGACGACGGTCGTGGAACATGCTGCGCATAGGTCTCATCGCTCACCTCCTTTCTTAGAAGTGAGGGATTCAGAGATGCGCTGGGGATAATAGTCGTTGACCAAAGAGCGGTCGTCGGCACTCAGCTGATGGTAGGGCCGTCCATAATGCTCACGCGCATAACGGTCACGCAACTGATGATAGGCACCCACGATGGCGTCCTGCATACGGAAATAAGCCTCGTAGGTGGTCTCACGATCGGCCTGGATAGAGACCACATGACCCGTTCTGTTCACCTGGGCCATCGCGATGACAGCCTCCGAGAGTTCGTCAAGCGTCACAGTCTTCCCGTCGCAGGTCAGCTGGTCATGAGCATCAAGTTCCACAGTCACCACCAGGTCCTTGTTCACGTCCTGCGGCTGCTGGTTCTCCACGGGAGGCGGAGCCAGCTGGCGCAACAGTCCCTTGTTCGTGTCCATCGACGATGTCACGAGGAAGAATATCAGCAGCATGAACGAGATGTCAGCCGTCGATGTGGTGTTCAGCTCCGGAATCTGCTTATGATAGCGCTTACGAAACATCCTGCAATCAGAACTATGGAAGTATAGATAAACATATCCGTCACCCTCAGCCAGAACCTGTCTGAGTAGACGATGCCGTTGGTGACTATTGGCGAGGTGGAACCCAAGAGGAACGTGATGACGAGACAGGCCACCAGCCCAAGAATCACGAACCACCCTATCCTACCGGCGGGTACACGGTTCACGATGTCGTCGCCCTTGCGGGTGGTGCGCAGACCATGCCACACGGAGTAGGCCGTCACCACCACAGCGACAGCAATCACGATGTACATCAGCCAGAGCATCACATCAGCGAAGAAGGGCGTAACTATTGTATTCATTGATATTCTTCTTTTGTGGAATGTGATTTCTCATTCCTCACTCCTCCCTCCTCGAGTTTTTAAACTCCGTAATCATGTCGAGCAGCGTGATGGCACTCTCCTCCATCTGCGCCGTCAGACGCTCGATCTTTGAGAGGATATAGCTATAAAACAGCTGCAGGATCAGCGCCACGACGATACCGAAGATGGTCGTGATGAGCGCCACCTTCATACCGCTGGCCACGATGGTTGGTCCGATATCGCCAGCCTGCTGAATCCGGTCGAAGGCCATCACCATACCAATCACGGTGCCGAGGAATCCCAACGACGGTGCCATAGCAATAAATAGTTTGATCCACGAACAGCCTTTCTCCAGGTTCGCAGCCTGCAGACCGCCATAGTTCGTGATGGAGCGCTCGATGGCATCCATCGACTGGTGGATGTGCAGCAGCCCTTGATAGCACACGCTGGCCACGGGGCCTCGGGTGTTACGACAGAGCGTCTTAGCCCCCTCCACATCGTCTGCCTTCAGGTGTTTCTCGATGTCCTCCATGAGCTTGTTCGACTTGATCTCCGACAGCGTCAGGTAAATGATGCGTTCAATACAGAAGGCCAGTCCCAGCACCAATGCCAGGGCCACGAGCGACATGAATCCGGCATTGCCGTCGATGAACTTCGTCTTCAACTGCTTGTGGAATCCGCCGTCCTCGTCTGCCTCAGGATCATCCATCACCATCGCCTCTGCGGCCAAAGAGTCGGCCATGAGGAGCGAGTCATTAGCCAACAGCGAGTCAGCCACAACGGTACTCACAGGAGCAGCCTGTTCTTGTGCCCGAAGCGCCTGAGGTGCCCCGAGCATAGCTATCATAGAGAATAGAATAATCAGTCTTTTCATATTTCCATCATAAATTTGGTGCAAAGATAATGATAATCAAGCTAAATACAAAAAAATTTAATATTTATTTGCCTACAATAGAAAAAGCCCCGAGTTTTTCCTCGGAGCTTTTTGCTAAATACCCTGCGGAGAGAACAGGATTCGAACCTGCGAGCCAGTTTTGCCGGCTACACGCTTTCCAGGCGTGCCTCTTCAACCACTCGAGCACCTCTCCATTAAATTTGCGGCTGCAAAGGTACTAATTATTTATTGAACAATGAGCATTGACCGTTGAACATTATGATTTGTTAACTATCGACGAGAAGATACGGGCCACGTTAGCGGTAGTCACTTCATCCACCGTTTCATCGCTGACACCATAGACCTCCGCAAGTTTTCTCATCACATGGGCCACAAAGGCGGGTTCGTTGCGCTGTCCTCGCATGGGAACAGGAGCCATATAGGGGGCATCGGTCTCAAGGACAATACGGTCTAATGGCACAACCTCGGCCAACGTCTCAGGCAGTTTGGATTTCTTGAACGTCAGCACACCGCCAATGCCCAACACAAAGCGGTCGAACTGCAACAGCTCCTGCGCTTCGATAGCATTGCCAGTAAAACAATGAAACACGCCACCAGGCAGATCATCCTTATACCTTTTTAATATAGTGACCATCTCGTTCTGCGCCTTACGACAATGAATCATCAGCGGTAACTGCAACTCTACCGACCAACGCACCTGCTCCTCAAATGCCTGTAACTGAGCATCTTCAAACTCACGGCTCCAGTAGAAGTCGAGGCCGATTTCGCCAATGGCGATGATAGAGGTGAGAGGTGAGTGGTGAGAGGTGAGAGATATCTTGATGAGCTCCAAAACTTCCTGCCAATCGGCTTTGACTTCCTCTGGATGGAGGCCGAGCATGGGGAAGCAATAGCCGGGATAACGCTCGCAGAGAGCCATCACCGTATCACACGACTTGAGGTTGATGCCCGGCACACCGATAGCCTCTACCCCAGCCTCCTTGGCTCTGGCAATCACCTGCTCAAGATCCTCAGCGAACTCCTCACCATCTAAATGACAATGTGTATCAATCATGATTGCCTCTTCATCATGGCGGCGGCATAGGCCTTGAGGATGGCCTTGCGCTCGTCGCTGACAGAAACCTTGGCCATATATTGCTGGGCGAGTGCATAACAAGCCTCCATCTTCTGCTCACAGAGGCTGCGGATGCCAATCTCGTCGTAAAGACGAGTGACGGCTGCCACCTTCTCGTTGCGATCGAACGTCTTCGCATCAATCCAACGCATCAGTTCCTCACGCTGCGAGGCATTGGCACGGTTCACGGCGTTGATAAGCATATAGGTCTTCTTGTTCGAGGTGATGTCGCCACCGATATTCTTGCCAAACACCTTCGGGTCGCCGTAAACGTCGAGGAGATCGTCCTGCAACTGGAAGGCGAGACCGATCTGCTCGCCGAACTTGTAGAGGTTATCCTGATCCTCCTTCGAAGCGCCTGCGAGGATGGCACCGATCTTCAGGGCACAGGCCAGAAGCACGCTGGTCTTCAGACGGATCATCTCGATATACTCGTCCTCGGTCACATCGTTGCGGGTCTCAAACTCCACGTCGAGCTGCTGACCCTCGCCAATCTCATAGGTTGTCTGCATGAAGGTGGCAAAGACATCCTTCACCTTGTCCACCTCACAGGCCTCAATACGTTCGAAGGCCTGCAACAACATGGTGTCGCCCGAGAGGATAGCCTGGTTGGCATCCCACTTCTTATGCACCGTCTCGTGTCCACGGCGCATGTCGGCATGGTCCATCAGGTCGTCGTGCAACAGGGTGAAGTTGTGATAGGTCTCTAGTCCGATGGCCTGCGTCATGATACGTTCGGGATCGTCCTTAAAGAGGTTATATCCCATGAGCATGAGAACAGGTCGCACGCGCTTGCCACCCAGCGACAGCACATACTTGATAGGTTCATACAGCGAGGCTGGCTTGCGGTCGTAGGGCAGCTGCTCCAGCGCCTCGTTCACTTTCTTCAGTAATTCTTCGGGTCTATACATATCATCTATAAACTTTAAACTATAAACTACAAATTAAACACCACCGGTATGCAGACCTTTGTACGGCAGGGTTTAGCGTTCATCACGCCGGGCTCCCATTTCGGCATCATCCTGAGCACCCGCAGCACCTCGTTGTCGCAGGCTATGTTCAGACGCTCCACCAGCTGGAGGTCTGTCACCGAACCGTCCTTGTTGACGATAAACTCGGCCACCACCCTGCCCTTCACCTTCATCTGCTGGGCCGACTGCGGGTATTTCAGGTTCTTCGTCAGCCACTTCATGAACTCCGCGGCCCCTCCGGGGAACTGTGGAAGATCCTCCACCACGCGGATATCGACGGGTTCGTTATACATATCCACCACCTCTGGCTGTGCCTCTTCCGGCTGATCCTGTTCTTCCGGAATCTCCGTCAAAGTCTCTTCCGAGATCTCTGGCGCCAGCTCCACATCGTCCTCCACTACGCGAAGTTCCTCGCTCTTTGGCAGTTCTTCCTTGGCCTCCTGCGGCAGCATCATCGGTATCTCGTCTTGATTGCGCTTCAGCGGCTCCAGCTCGATCTCGGCCTCCAGGTCGTCGTCGCTCTCGAAGAAACTCCATCCTGCGTCGCCGCTGTTCCATTCCAGCGCCACGAAGAGCATGGCGAGTACCAGGATCAGTCCCAGCAGGAACCCCTGAACCCGTCGGCCTTCAAGATCGGCATGACTACTTTTCTTCGTTTCCATAATAAATCCGGCTTTCTTCCGTTTATTTACTGTATGGTTTTGCAAAGGTAACAAAAAAGTAAAAAGGTAAATCAGTAAAAAGACAAATTGTCTGCGAAATTAAGAAATATTTTGTAACTTTGCAGCGATTTTAGAAAAAGGACGTGACAAGAAGGTCGATAAATCATAGGAATCAGCGTGCGTGGTGGCAGAGAATCCTGCTGCTCATGGCCTTTTGTCAGCTCTCAACTCTCAACTCTCAACTCTCAACTCTCTCCGCCCAGGAGAGCCAGACGGCCTACAACTTCCTCCGTCTGCCCGTGAGTGCCCATGTGGCAGCCCTCGGCGGCGACAACATCACCCTCACCGACGACGATGCCACGCTCATCTTCCACAACCCCGCACTCATCAACGGCGTCAGCGACAAGACCATCAACCTGAACTACATGACCTACATGGAGGGATGCAAGACGGCCAGCGCCGCCTTCGTCAAGGGTATCGGGGAGCGCGGCACATGGGGCGTCACAGGCCAGTATATGGACTACGGAACGATGTATGAGACGACCGCCGACTATCAGGAGCTGGGCACATTCTCCGCCCGCGACATCGCCATCGGCGGCTCCTTCGCCTATGCCCTCACCCAGACACTCAGCGGCGGCATCACAGCCAAGGTAGTCTCCTCGCATATAGCAGGCTACAGCTCGCTGGCCGTAGGCTTCGACCTCGGACTGAACTATTACAACGAGGAGCTGGAACTGAGTGTCTCGGCTGTCGCACGCAATCTCGGCGGACAGGTGAAGGCCTACGATGACACCTTCGAGCGCATCCCCCTCGACCTGCAGGTGGGCATTTCCAAACGCCTGGGCAAAGCCCCGCTGAGATTCTCAGCCACCATGAGCCGGCTCAACAACTGGGACGAGGCCTTCGGTCGCCATCTCTGCATCGGTGCCGACGTTCTGCTCACCCCGCAGATCTACGTGGCAGCAGGCTATAACTTCCGCCGCGCCAGCCAGATGAAGATCAGCGAGAGCGACGGCTCGTCATCCCACGGCGCCGGCCTCTCTCTGGGAGCAGGCCTTTCGCTGGAACGCTTCAAGCTCCACATCGCCTACGGCAAATACCACGTCAGCGCGTCATCATTATTATTTAACATCGCATACACATTATGAAGAAGATCACCATTGCCATCGACGGCCACTCTTCGTGCGGCAAAAGCACGATGGCCAAGGATCTCGCCCGCGAGGTCGGCTACGTCTATGTAGACACGGGCGCCATGTACCGCTCCGTCACCCTCTATGCCCTGCGCCACGGACTGTTCCGCGACGACGACAGCATCGACACCGCTGCCCTCGAAGAGCAGATGCCCGACATCCGCATCTCCTTTAAGTTCAATCCCGAGACAGGCCGCCCCGACACCTACCTCAACGGCGAGTGCGTCGAGCAGGAAATCCGTTCGCTCGAAGTGTCCAACCACGTCAGCCCCATTGCCGCCATCCCCTTCGTGCGCACGGCGATGGTCGCCCAGCAACAGCAGATGGGCAAGGACAAGGGTGTGGTGATGGATGGCCGCGACATCGGCACCACCGTCTTTCCCGATGCCGAACTGAAGATTTTCGTCACAGCCTCTGCCGAGGTGCGTGCCCAGCGCCGCTACGACGAGCTGAAGGCGAAAGGCATACCCGCCGACTTCGACGACATCCTGAAGAACGTCCAGGAGCGCGACTATATCGACTCCCACCGTGAAGTATCCCCTCTCCGCAAGGCCGACGATGCCCTCGAACTCGACAACTCTAACATGACCATCCCCGAGCAGAAACAATGGCTCCTTGACCGTTTCAATGAAAGAGTCTCTGCCTCAGAGTAATCAACTGTCAACAATATGAGAAAGATTTACCTCGCCTTAACCCTGGCCCTTGGCACGGCCCTTGCCGCCCATGCCGGCGGTCTGATGACCAACACCAACTACCACATCGCCTTCGACCGCATGTTCGCCCGTGGCGCCACCACGGAGATCGACGGTGTTTTCAGTAACCCTGCCGGACTCGTATGGGGGCACGAAGGGCTACAGTTCTCCCTCAACTTCCAGAAGCCTTGGCAACGTCGTAACATTGACTACAATGGCACCACCTACGAGGGTGTCGCCTCTGCACCCATCGTGCCTGCCCTCTTTGCCTCCTACAAGAAAGACCGCATCGCTGTGTCTGGCATGATCGGCATCGTAGGCAGTGGCGGTTTCGTACAATACGATAATGGCGTACCCATGTTCAACGTACTGCTCACCAAGACCATTTCCGATCTGTCGGGCGGTCTGTCCTCCGTCACACAAGGAGCCATACCACCTATCACCCCTGACCAATACACCATCGACGCAGAGATGAAGGGCAAACAGTACATTTACGGCGGCCAGCTGAACTTCGCCTACAAAATTGTCGACTGCCTTTCAGCCGCTGTGGGTATCAGGGCCAACTACTACGACGGCTACTATCGCGGACACGTCATCGCTGGTAATCACCCGACAATGGGCACGCTTGCCAAGCTACTGCTCGATGTCGACCAAAAAGGCTGGGGCTTCACACCGATCGTCAGTCTGAACTACCACAAGGGGCCTCTTACGCTCTCAGCCCGCTATGAGTTCCGCACGAAGCTGAACCCGAAGAACGACACGAATGTGCTGGAGACCGAGCTCAATCAGACTGCCATCATCCAAGAGCCGTTGACGAATTTGGTCATGAAAGGGGTCATCTCCCCAGAACAGGCTGTCGCCATCGGTAACGGCATCAAGGAGAAGATGGGTGGTGGTTTCAGCGCCTACACGGGTCCTTACGAGGACGGTGTCCGCACGCGCTACGACATGCCCGCGCTGCTCACCATCGCTGCCGGATACGAGTTCTCGCCGAAACTCCGCGCTGCCGTCGAGTACCACTTCTTCGACGACAAGAACGCCAAGATGGGAACCGAAGGCAACTATCGCCAGGAGAAGCTGACGCACGGCACTCACGAGTTCCTCGCTGGTGTAGAGTACGACATTAACGAGAAGTTTACCATCAGCTGCGGAGGCCAGCGCACAGACTACGGTCTCTCCGACGAATACCAACAGAATACGTCCTTTGCCTGCGACAGCTACAGTCTCGGTCTCGGCGGAGTTTGGAACATCAACGAGAAGATGCGCCTCAACGTCAGCTACTTCTGCTCGCTCTACAGCGACTACGAGAAACAGGCCTCTTACGGCCTTGAGACCTACAGCCGCACGAACCACGTCATCGGCATCGGCCTCGACTACAAGTTCTAAATAAAATCCCCGAAGCCATCACGACTCCGGGGATTCTTTTTTCGAGGAAGTTTTCTTCGAGGCGTTTAATCGCCGCCTCCCTCCTCGTTGCGACCCCTATTTTACACAACGTTCCTTGTATGTGACAAAACTGTAAAATAGTTTCGTATATCCAATATTTCCTTTAGAATGTTCGGAAGCTCCGAAAAAGGGAGCTTTGGAGTTTAGATAGACTAAAGTGGGACTTTAGGCTAAGTAAAGTCGGAGTTTAGGCTAAGTAAACTCTGGGTTTAGTCTAGGGTGTCTCAGAGGGCTGTTTATGACAATCTGTAGTGTCAGTATTTTTCGCAAATATCACTAAAAAGACAAAACGTTTTGATTGAGTTTCTGAGAACAAAAAGTTGAGTTTTTACAATTGTTAAATTGAAAGCCAATTTGCTGATATTCAGTATTTTAAATGCATGGTTTTGAGTTTTTGATACCTTTTCCCCAAAAAATTATTTTTTTATAATACATAAAATAGAATTTTTGGCGATTTGCCCTCAAAAACTCAATAAACATCACGTAAAAGGCTGTCTGACAGTCGGTTACGACCTATCAGACAGCCTTCAAAAACTCAACAAAAACTATTAGGCGTTTAGAACGGCACAGGATGCTGCATCTGGATATAGTCGGCGATGTCGAGCTTCAGATTGCCCTCCGGCGCCTTTTGCCGGCAGATGTCGAAGACGGTGAAGTTTTGCCAAGTCGGCCATCTTAGTGATGGCGGCACTCCATTCGGTGATGGCATCACGGTCGGAGATGACGGTCACGTCGCGGCCCTGCAACGGCTTACCTGACATCAGCAGGATGATGTCCTGTTCCTTCGACACAACACCATTGGCGATGGCCTCCAGCGTGATGTCGACCAATAGAGTCTCGCGCACCAGGCGCTGAGCCTCCAGTTCACTGACCTTTCCGGCCAGACCCTGCTCCAGGGAATTAAAATCAGTTACGTTTGTTTCCATAGTGCAAAGGTACGCATGAAGGGCTGTACTAATTGCCTACCGACCGCCTACCGGTAGGCGGTCGGGGGCGGGCTTCGTGATTTGAGGAGGGTGTGCCTATTTGACACACCCTCTTGGTTTCAAATGGTATGGTACTGGTGGGGTTGTTTACCAGCCGCCGGGGCGGTTGTTGCCGCCAGGCATGCCGCCACCCATGGAGCCGCTGACGGAAGTGGAGGCAGTGACGTCGACACTCTGGGTGCCGCTGCCGATGATGCAGCCCGTAGTGAGGCCGTAGAATGAGGTGCCGCCTTCGAGTGTGCAGCCGCTGCGGAGGGTGTAGGCGGAGCCTGTCTTGAACGAGGGTGAGGAAATCATCAGGGCCGAGCCGCTGTTGCTGACGGGCATGGTATAGCCGAGGATGGCGGTGGTGCCTTCGAGCACGCCAATGGTGGTGCCCAGTGATGCACTGACGGCGATACAAGCCTGTTTGGATGAAGAAGATATGGCCTGCATACCGCCGCCAACTGCAATCACCGTACCTCCATTGATGAATGCGGAGTATCCCTCGGCTGCATCGATGCCACACTCTGGCTGCTGGCCTCCCTCGGCGATGACTACGCCGCCGTTGATGTAAAGGTTCTTGTTGGCGTCGATTCCATCGTTGTTCATAGCGCGGGCATAGACGTATCCGCCGTCGATATAGAGGTTGCCTGCCGAGTTGATGGCATCGTCGTAGCTGTAGCACTCCACGGTGCCGGCCTCGATGTGTATCTCGCTCTTGCTCTCGATGGCCTCGGTTCCGTCGCCGGAGCCTTCCAGTCTCACTTGTGTCTGTCCGCCGTTAAAGGTGATGTTGCCGTCGGCCTTGATGCCCTTGGGCGAGACGCTGCCCTTGGAGTCTTTCTGCCGCTTGCCGGTGGTGATGATGCGCAAGGTGCCGTCGTTGACAACAATCTGGTCGTCGCTGTTGATGCCCTTGCCTCCGATGCCGGTGGACTTGATGTTCAGTTCTCCGCCGTTGATGGTGACGATGCTGTCGGCCTTGATGCCTGAGCAGGCGGTATAGTCGCTCTCGTCTGAGTCGTATTCGTAACCGCCGCTGGTAAGGATGGTGGTTCGTCCGCCGTCGATGCGCACTTCGCCGTCAGTGGAGATACCCTTGTCGGCGGTACCTGTGATGTTGACGTTGATCACTCCTCCCGTGACGATGACGGCATCGTTGCCGCGGATGCCGTTACCGGAGGAGGCATCGACGTAGATGTTGGTCTTGGGCAGGGTGCGCACATAGTCATCGCTGCGGATACCAGCCTTGCAGTTGGCATCAACCTCGAGATAGCCCGCACCGCTGAAGACGAGCTGGCCCTCGCTGAAGAAGCAGGCCTTCATGTCCTCGTCATCGATCGCGTCGGAGTAGTTAGTGCCATCTGTAAGATAGTTTTTCGTGCCGTCGTTGAGGACTATGAAGGTGCGCTTCTTGCTTTGGTTGTTGATGGCCGCACCGTCGGGGTTGGTGATGCTTACGCCATTGAGCACGATGGCCTGTTTCTTCGTGGAGTAGAGCTTGAAGAAGCCGTCGGTGGTGGTGCCGGTCAGCACGTAGCGGATGACCTCGCCGGAGGTGTTGGTGGCGGTGACGTCGTTGCCGCTGACGCTGACAATGCCATCGTCATCGCCATCGACCGTCGCATCGGCTGTAGTGCTGAAGGTGATTGTAATGGTGCGCCCGATGGTGGTGTTCTCGAGGTAGTCGTCGTCATTGTCGTCGGCCTTGTAGGTCTCGGCGATGGCGTTCTTGTTGAGGGCTACGGTGAACGTGGTGACGTCGCCGGCAGTGGAGACGCCACTGACGACATCATCGTCCGAAGCGGTGGTCTGCTTGTTGTCGTCACTGCTCGACGTGCTGTTCGTCGAGTCGGTCCATTTCTCGTCGTACCAGTTGTCGTCAGCGGTACAGGCTGCCATTGCCAACATTGTGGCAACGGCCAGCAATAATTGATTCGTCTTCTTCATGTTCATTTGTCTTTTTTTGTATTTTTGCTGCAAAGGTAAGACAAATGAGCGTGAACGGCAACTTTTTTCAGCGAACCTGCCGATTCATTAAGTGAATCAGGCGTTGGCGAGGCGGTAGACGGCTTCCATGTCGGCGGGGGTGAGCACTTCCATGGCGCCGATGTTCATCTTGCCGTCGCGGCTGCACTTGCGAACCATCTCACGGATCTCCTCGTCGGTAGCCTGACGGCCGATGAGCTCGGGGATGCTCACAGGCATGCCGATGGCGCTGAAGAATCGCTCGGTGGCCTCGATGCCCTGCAGGGCAATGGCCTTCTGGTCAGCCTCTGAAGTATCGGGAGCCTCAATACCCATCACGTTCTTGGCGAACTTAACGAACCGTGCCAGGTGCTTGTCCATGACATAGCGGGCCCAGGAGCCCCAGATGGCGGCCAGGCCTGCGCCGTGGGTGACACCAAACAGACCGCTGAGCTCGTGCTCCAGCTTATGGCAGGCGAAGTCCTTCTCCGTGCCGCACTCCGTGAGGTCGTTGTGTGACAGCGAGCTGGCCCACATGATAGCGGCGCGATGGGTGTAGTCCTCAGGATGCTCGAGCACAACGGGCGTGGAAGTCTTCACCGTGCGCAGCAGGGCCTCGGCGATGGCATCGGTGAGCAGGGCATCCTCGTACTTTGAGAAGTAGCGCTCCATGGTGTGCATCATGATGTCGGTGGCACCGGCGGCCGTCTGGTAAGGCGGCAGCGTGTAAGTGCGCTCGGGGTTCATGATGGCAAAACGACAGCGGCAGAGGTCGCTGTTCACGCCACGCTTCAGCATGCCCTCGTCGTTGGTGATAACACAACTTGACGACATCTCCGATCCTGCGGCAGGGATGGTGAGGATCACGCCGATGGGCAGACACTCACAGGGAACGGCACGACCGTTCCAGAAATCCCACACATCGCCGGGATAGCCCACTCCATAGCCGATGGCCTTCGCAGAGTCGATGACCGAGCCGCCGCCCACAGCCAGGATGAAGTTCACATGCTCACGGCGACAGAGTTCGATGCCCTCCCTGACCTTCGAGAGCAGGGGATTGGGCACTACCCCACCCAACTCCACAAACGGAATGCCGGCCTCGGTGAGCATCGTCTCTACCTTATCCAACAGTCCCGAACGGCGGGCGCTGCCGCCACCATAGTGTACCAGCACGCGGCCACCACCATATTGCTGTATCAACTGCGGGAGTCTCTCTTCTGATTCCCGTCCGAACACCACCCGCGTAGGGGCATAGAAATTGAAGTCCTTCATCATGTTTTTTGTGTTAAATGAACAATTCTGCCGCAAATATACGAAAATTTAAGGAGAAATGCCTATCTTTGCGCCATAAAAAAATGAAAAAAATTATATTCTGCATCATACTACCCTTGGCCGCGCTGCTCTCGGCCAGTCTTCTGACGGGCAAGCCGACTGCCTGGAAGCCGCGAGTCAGCAGTCTGGCGACAGGAATCGGGATACAGCCTCACGCGACCGGCATGCCTGACGCCAGGCTACAGGAAGAGCTGAACTACTATTTCGACCGCCATAACCTGCAGGACGAGGGCTACGAGATGGTGGTCGCCTTCGCCGGCGGGCACCGACACGAGGTGGACATCGACCCTTATGTGTCAGTCTGGAACGTGGGACGGTGGAAAGGACATGTCCGCACAGGCACAGCCCTGGCCACAGACTCGCTGGGCCGCACCATTGTAGGCACCTGCCACGACGACTCGCTCACCACGGGCATCCGTCCCGACAGCACCGGCACCTACAGAGGCGACTTCTACCAAGAGAAACCGGAAGGCCACGGCTCGTATACAACCACAGCTGACAACTATTTCGAAGGCCACTGGGGAAAGGGGCGTCGCAACGGCTTCGGACTGGCTACGGTCACGAACACCGAGGGGGAGACGAGTCTGCGTGTGGGCGAATGGCGCAACGATCGGTTTATGGGTGAGCGCATGCGCTACACTACGGAACGCATCTACGGCATCGACATCGCCCGCTACCAGCACGGCAAAGGACGGAAGAAATACCCCATCCATTGGGACCGTCTGCGCATTACCCACGTCGGCAAGCGGGGAAGCCATAACGTCAGCGGTACAGCCGACTATCCCGTGTCGTTCGTCTACATCAAGTCGACGGAGGGCACAAGCATCCGAAACCAGTATTACGTGAACGACTACGCGAAGGCCCGCAAACAAGGTATCCGCGCCGGTGCCTACCACTTCTGGTCGGTGCGCACGGGCGGAGCCGAACAAGCAAACTATTTCATCAACCACACCCTGTTCCGTAGCGGCGACCTGCCGCCGGTGCTCGACATAGAACCCTCCAACGCGCAGATCAGGCAATATGGAGGCCCGGAGAGACTCTTCAAGGAGATACGCACCTGGCTGCGCCTGGTGGAAAGGAGGGCGGGCGTGAAGCCGATCCTCTACGTCAACCAGCTGTTCGTGAACAACTATCTCTCGCAGCAGCCCGACCTGAAGCGTGACTACCGCGTGTGGATCGCCCGCTACAGCGAATACAAGCCCGACGTGAGGCTGACCTTCTGGCAGCTCTGTCCCGACGGTCGCGTGGCTGGCATACAGGGCGACGTGGACATCAACGTGTTCAACGGCTACCAAAGCCAGTTCGACCAGTTCATCGAAGAAGAAACGATCAAATAATGTTGTTTACAGTTTACGGTTTACAGATGATAACCTTGCAAGCCATTCTCTGCAAGATTTCTGTCTGTTTATCCTGCCTATAGAACTAATCAACTGTAAACTGTAAACCGTAAACAGTAAACAAGAATGAAAACAATACTAATCTTAGTGGGTAAGACCACCGACAAGCATTTCCAGGCAGGCATCAGCGACTATGCCGCACGCATCGGCCACTATATGCCCTTCGATATCGTGACCATCCCTGAGCTCAAGAACACCAAGAGTCTCTCGGAGGAACAGCAAAAGACGGCTGAGGGCGAACTGATACTCAAACAGATACAGCCACAGGACACCGTGGTGCTGCTCGACGAGCACGGCAAAGAGCTGCGCAGCGTGGAACTGGCCCGATGGCTGGAGCAGAAACAGGCTACGGCACGGCGGCTCGTGTTCGTCATCGGAGGGCCTTACGGCTTCTCGCCTGCCGTCTACGGACGCGCCAACGAACAGTTGTCGCTCTCGAAGCTGACGCTGTCGCATCAGATGGTACGTCTCGTCTTCACCGAACAGATATACCGCGCCTGCACCATCATCCGCGGAGAACCCTATCATCACGAATAAAACTATGGTATTCTATTTCTCAGGCACAGGCAACACCCGATGGGTGGCACGTCAGATGGCCGACGCCATCGACGAGGAACTGCTCTACATCCCCGACCTGATCAGGGAGAAGCGTTATCATTTCACCCTTGGCAAAGGCGAGCGCATCGGCTTCTGCTTCCCTACGCACGGCTGGCAGCCACCAAGGATCGTGAGAGACTTCATCGCCAAGATGACTATAGACCACAGGAAGGCGGATACCTTCTGCTGGGCGCTGACCACCTGCGGCGACAACATGGGCGAGGCCATGACCATCCTGAACAAGGACCTGGCTGCCAAGGGTCTGCGGGCAGAGACGCTTTTCTCGGTGACCATGCCCGAGTCTTACGTCTGCCTACCCTTCATGAAAACCGACACCGAGGAGAAAGAGGCCAAGAAGATAGAGACAGCCAAACAGCGTTTGCCACTTATCATTCGGATGATAAAGGAACGGCGCCGCGGCATCGTGGATCTGGAGAAGGGTGCCACACCACGACTCTACTCATACATTCTCGGCGGCTACTTCAACAAGCGGATGGTCACCGACAGGAAGTTTACCGTCGATAGTGAGGTGTGCATCCAATGCGGCAAGTGCGAGAAGGTGTGTCCCGTAGACAATATCAAAGGCACACCGCCCGCGTGGATTCACAACGGACGGTGTACCTCATGTCTGGCCTGCTACCATTACTGTCCTGTGCATGCCATCAACTTCGGCAGCATCACCAGGAAGCGCGACCAGTATTACTTCGGCCATCAGCCGAAAACAAGCGATTAATATACCCGTGGGCCGAAGATGGCGGTGCCCACACGAACCATCGTCGTACGAGTCTCAAGGGCGATGGGGTAATCGTCGCTCATACCCCACGAGCGTTCGCAGAACGCCTCATCGTCGGCAAAATACCGGGCTTTCACCTCGTCGAAGAAGTCGGCGGCCGTCTGCATCTCACGACGGATCTGTTCGCGATCGTCGACGAACGATGCCATCATCATCAGTCCACAAATACGCACATGCGTCAGTTCACGCCATTCCCCACCGGCAAGGAGTTCACGACAAGCATCGAGCGTCAGGCCGTATTTCGTTGCCTCCTCGGCAATATGCAGTTCCAACAAGACGTTGATGATCCGTCCGCACTTCTCTGCCTGACGGTTAATCTCCCGCAGGAGCTTCATGGAATCAACAGCCTCGATCATAGATACATACGGAGCGATGTACTTCACTTTGTTCGTCTGCAGATGACCGATGAAATGCCACTCGATATCCTTAGGCAGCGACTCGTGCTTCAGACGCAGTTCCTGCTCGTGGCTCTCGCCGAAGATACGCTGACCCTCGGCATAAGCAGCCTCGATATACTCGTTAGGGTGGTACTTGGAAATTGCCACAAGGCGTACACCCTGTGGCAATGTGTCCAATACACTATGTAATTTCCCTTTGACGTCGAACATCATTCTGCTTTCTTATATTCGAAGACGTCCATCAGCGTGGTCTCGGCAACAGAGGCGATAACATAATCGATCATCGTGCCGCCCATCACCTCTTCGATGTTCTTCACGGCACCGTTGAAGGAACCAGCCTGCACAAGATAAGTCACAGTGCTGCGCTTCTCCTTCTCCGTCTTCTCGTCGATGGTGATGAACTGTAGTTTGGCCTTGTACCACTTGTCGGCCATATCATCGTCGGAGAAGAAGATCTCTTTGTAGGCAGCCTTCTTGATGTCAGCCACGTCGAATTCACCGCTGATATAGCTTGACATCTCTTCCATGATGCGCTCTTCAGCCTCACTGAAACTCAGGGCATCAACGACATAGTTCTCATTCACTTTCTTCTGCAAGCCGTCTTCCATCACTTTCTCATAACGGATCTTGCACTCAAACCAGATAGCTGTTCTTGATCTCATTTTATTAATTTGTTTTATCGTTTTGTTTTATGATTGTCAGGGTCTACAGGGTCAAACGGATCCCTGCCATAACTATCCCTGTTACGGTCGTAGATACTTGTCTTACTATTGCCTGCAGGTTTGCTGGTGGTAGACGATGTGGTGGTTCGGGTCACGGTGCTTGTCGACGAACTACCTGTGGAGGATGATGTTGACGAAGAACCGGTCACGGGTTTCTTCTCCTCTGCACGTGGTCTCAGACCGATATAATCTTTGTCCATCGCCTCCATCTTCTTACGGGTGATGTTCTCAATGATTTCCGATGCAATGGCCTGCGTACGGTCGGAACTGAGGTCTGTGAGGCCTGCCAGTTCCTGCTGTTTTTTGGCCAGGTCTTCTGTCATCTGCTTAGTCTTGGCAGCAAAGACTGTCTGTTCGCCGTTCATGGACTCGACATTATAGACCTTGGAGATGATGGCCTCGGCAGCCTTGGTGAACTGCTTGCGGAAGATGGCCTCGGCCTTGGCATTATACTGTTTCATCACACGGTCATCGGCAGAGATCGTATCACGCAACTTATTCTGTTCCACGATATCAGCAATGGTAGCTGAGTCCATATCAGCTCCAATACCTAAATATTCGTCCATGTTATCCTCAAGCATGTCCTCGGGGATAGGCTCCTGGACGGGCTTGACAAACTCAATTGGCTCGGTGGATGGCAACATGTAGAAGAAGAGGCCGACGATGCAGAGGGCGATGGCGAGGGCCGAACCGCCATAAAGAACGGCATGGCGCATCGTACGGGCCTTGTTGACAGCCTGACGAAGAGCCTCGACAGAAGGATATCGCTGAGCAGGATCCAGTGCCATCGCTTTCTTAACGATAGGCTTCAGTTCCATCGGCAGTCCCGACGAACGGTAAAGCCAGTCGATGAAACAACCCAGCGAATAGACATCGGCTGTGGCGGTGACAGGTTGCCCCTCGAATATTTCAGGTGCCACATACGACTCTACCCCTTCGTAAAGCATCTCTGGATCGATATGCTGGTAGAAGGAGCCGTGCATGAGCAGGCGCACGCTGCCGTCGTTCTTACGCGTCAGGATATTCGAGGGAGCGAAGCACACATGATAAATGTCATGGGCATGGAGCTCGGTGGTAATATCGAAGAGATCGCGCAAGGTACTCGTCATGAAATCCCCCTTGGCCACCATTGAAGGATTCTCGTTGAGCTGCTGTTCAATCGTGACATAGTTGCCCACCTCGACAGCGATGGCATAGACACCATCGTCACCCTCGTTGGGCGTGAAATGTAACTGTTGCTTCTGATGGATATCAGCCAACGCCTCATATTCAGCCTTCACGCTGCTGCTGAAAGTGATGGCATCGGACACTTCATCATGGAACTCCACGAAGTTGGAGTATTTCCCATCAATTAGCCGCTTGTAAAAATAGCCATAAGGCAGTCTGACCTTCGTGGTCTTACGGACGTCACGCGTCTCCAGCAATTCCTCGTAGTTCATCTTGAATAAATTTTTGATGCAAAAGTACACATAAAAACTGAAAAAACGCATGATTTAAAATATTTTTAGTACCTTTGCACCCAAAATTGCGAATTGTCAAATTGTAAATCGTTAAATTGTAAATAAAACGATGCCAGAAATATCCGTCCGCGGCATTGAGATGCCGGAGTCACCCATCAGAAAGCTTGCCCCTCTGGCTGTTGCAGCCAAGAAAAGAGGGACAAAGGTGTACCATCTGAACATCGGACAGCCAGACCTGCCCACACCACAAGTAGCGCTCGATGCCCTGAAAACGATCGACCGTGAGATACTGGAGTACTCACCCTCACAGGGATACCAGAGCTACCGTGAGAAACTGGTGGACTACTACGCGAAATACAACATCAGCGTGACAGCCGATGACATCATCATCACCTCGGGCGGTTCCGAGGCGGTGCTCTTTGCATTCCTCTCATGCCTGAATCCAGGCGATGAGATCATCGTGCCTGAGCCTGCCTATGCCAACTACATGGCTTTCGCCATTTCGGCAGGTGCAAAGATCCGCACTATTGCCACCACCATCGAAGAGGGTTTTTCGCTGCCTAAGGTAGAGAAGTTCGAGGAACTCATCAACGAGCGTACCCGAGCCATCATGATCTGCAACCCCAACAACCCAACGGGTTACCTCTATACCCGGCGTGAGATGAACCAGATACGTGACCTGGTTAAGAAATACGACCTGTACCTTTTCTCCGATGAAGTCTACCGCGAGTATATCTACACAGGCTCACCCTATATATCTGCCTGCCATCTGGAAGGCATCGAGCAGAATGTCATCCTTATCGACTCCGTATCGAAGCGCTATTCCGAGTGCGGCATCCGCATCGGCGCCCTCATCACTAAAAATAAAGAGGTACGTGCTGCCGTGATGAAGTTCTGTCAGGCTCGTCTCTCCCCTCCCCTCATCGGACAGATTGTGGCAGAGGCATCGCTCGACACGCCTGAGGAATACTTACGTGACGTGTATGATGAATATGTGGAGCGTCGAAAGTGTCTTATTGACGGCCTGAATCGCATCCCCGGTGTCTACTCCCCCATCCCTATGGGTGCCTTCTATACTGTGGCAAAGCTGCCTGTTGACGATGCTGAGAAGTTCTGCCGCTGGTGTCTGGCGGAATTTAACTACGAGGGAGAAACGGTGATGATGGCCCCTGCCGCTGGCTTCTACACCACTCCAGGAGCAGGCATCAACCAGGTGCGTATCGCCTACGTGCTGAAGAAGAAAGACCTGGAGCGTGCACTCTTCGTGTTGCGCAAAGCCCTCGAGGCCTATCCCGGTCGCGTCGATGAGTAGTTGAGAGTAGAGAGTTGAATCTTCCCTTATTCATAGCTAAGAGAATCTACAGTGATCAGGGTGACAAACGGAAAGTCAGTCGCCCTGTCATCCGTATTGCCATTGCCGGTGTTGCCATTGGATTGGCTGTGATGATTATCACGGTGAGCGTCGTACTGGGTTTCAAACACACCATCCGCGATAAGGTGGCTGGCTTTGGAGGACATATCCAAGTGAGCAACCTGCTGAAGTACAACGACTCTGATCCTTATTCCATTGTGGTTAACGACAGTCTGATGCAGGTGATGCGTCATCTGCCTGGCACTAAGCACATCCAGCGATACTCCTACGTACAGGGGCTGTTGAAGACTGATGATGATTTCCTAGGCGTGATATTCAAGGGTGTCGGCCCTGAGTTCGATGCTTCTTTCCTAAAAGACAACCTCCTGTCTGGCACCATCCCTGAGTTTAGTGATTCCATCAGCAAATATCAGTTGTTGGTATCCAAGATGATTGCCGACAAGATGAAGCTGAAAACCGATGACCAGGTCTATGCCTACTTTATAGGCGATGAGAATGTAAAGACCAGGAAATACACTATCGCAGGCATCTATCAGACCAACATGACACGTTTCGACGAAAGCCTCTGCTTCACGGACATCTACGCTGTCAACCGTCTGAACGGCTGGGATAAGGATCATTGTACCGGTATAGAAGTCACGGTCAAAGACCTGAGTCAGATAGATTTTACCTTCGATGAATTCATCAGTCAGATCAACCGTTCCAACGATGGACATGGCAATACGCTCATCAGCCAAACCATCTATGAACTCTATCCAAACGTGTTCACATGGCTGGAACTGCTCGACATGAATGTATGGATTATCCTAGTACTGATGGTCTGTGTCGCCGGATTCACGATGATCAGCGGACTGCTCATCATTATCCTTGAACGCACGCAGATGATTGGCATCCTCAAAGCACTCGGCTCACGCAATAAGACCATCCGCCATACGTTCCTCTGGTTCTCGGTGTTCATCATCGGCCAAGGCATGCTCTGGGGTAATATTCTAGGCATTGGCATCGTCATACTTCAGCAATACACGGGCCTTGTCACTCTCGACCCTCAGGTTTACTATGTCAGCAAAGCACCTGTAGAACTGAACCTGCCACTCGTCCTCGTGCTCGATCTGTTCACACTTCTTGCCTGTGTGTTCGTACTCATCCTGCCAAGTTTCCTCGTCTCTCATATCCATCCTGCCAAATCCATGAGATATGAATAGTAATCGTGCAATTTCAGCACGATAATGATGTTTTATTGTATAATAACTGTTATTTTTTAGTCTGAAGCATAAAAAACTGCACATTTTATTTGCGAATGTGCAGAAATTGCAGTACCTTTGCACAAAATTTAAAACATTGTGCAATTTTTATGGACCAATTTAGCAGTTTTAATGCTTATATCCAAAAGGCCATCGTTGAGAACTGGGATCAAGATGCCCTAACCGACTATCAGGGGATTACACTCCAGTATCATGATGTCGCACGAAAAATAGAGAAACTACATATACTCTTTGAGAATAGCGGTATTGTCCAAGGCGACAAGATTGCCATCTGCGGACGAAACTCCGCCCATTGGGCAGTCAGCTATATAGCTACGCTCACTTATGGCGCTGTCGCAGTACCCATTCTCCATGAGTTTAACGGCGAACAGATCCAGAACATCGTAAATCATTCCGGCTCAAAGTTGCTGTTCATCGGCGATTATGCCGTCAAGACCATTGACCCTGAGGCGATGCCCGCTTTGGAGGCTATAATTAACATCCCCGATTTCTCACTGTTAATCAGCCGTTCAGAGAGTGTCACCTACGCACGCGAACATTTAAATATGTTGTTTGGCAGCAAGTATCCGATGGCTTTCCGCAAAGAGCATGTGAAGTATTATAAAGACCAAGCCGAAGAACTGGCACTCATCAATTATACCAGTGGTACGACGGGGTTCTCCAAGGGTGTCATGCTGCCCTACCGTGCCATCTGGGGCAACGTCGAGTTCATCATCAGCCGTCTGGGCAAGAAAGTCCATCCTGGCGACAACCTGCTAAGCATCCTGCCGATGGCTCACATGTATGGTATGGCCGTCGAGTTCCTCTTCGGCTTCTGCCACGGATGCCATCTGTTCTTCCTCACCCGTCTGCCGTCGCCCGCCATCATCGCCCAGGCATTCGCAGAGGTGAAGCCCACGCTCATCGTCACCGTCCCCCTGATCATCGAGAAGATCATCCGCAAGAAGGTGTTCCCAAAGGTCCAGAACAACCGCATGCGCCTGCTGCTGCAGATGCCCGTCGTGTCGAAGAAGGTGAAGGAGCGCATCTGTCAGGAAGTGTACAAGGCCTTTGGCGGACGGGCCTACGAGGTCATCGTCGGAGGCGCTGCCCTGTCGAAGGAGGTCGAAGAGTTCCTGCTCTCCATCAATTTCCCCGTCACCGTGGGCTACGGCACTACAGAGTGCGCCCCGCTCATCTCCTACTGCGACCACAAGGAGTTCGTGGCTGGCTGCTGCGGAAAGCCCGTCGATCGCATGGAGGTGAAGATCCTCTCCTCCGATCCGGAGCATATCCCCGGCGAGATCGTCACTAAGGGCACGAACGTCATGCTCGGCTACTATATGAACGACGAGGCCACCCGTCAGGTCGTTGACGACGAAGGCTGGTACCACACCGGCGACCTCGCCACGATGGCTCCCACAGGTCATATCTTCATCCGCGGACGCATCAAGAACATGCTTCTGGGCTCCAACGGACAGAACATCTATCCCGAGGAAATCGAAGACAAGCTCAACTCGATGGCGATGGTTGCAGAGAGCGTTGTCATTCAACGGGGCGACAAACTCGTCGCACTCGTACATCCCGACAAGGATGAGATCGTGAACTTCAGCCAGGAGGAACTGGAGGAAATCATGGAACAGAACCGTCAGGAACTCAACAACCAGCTGCCCGTCTACAGCCGCATCGCTGCCATCCAGCTGCATGAGGAAGAGTTTGCCAAGACACCTAAAAAGAGTATCAAACGCTACTTATATCAGAATATCTAATCGCTTATGGAACAGATACCTAGTTTTAACTCATTGATCCAGAAGAGCATCATCGACAACTGGGACCGCGATGCGCTGACTGACTATAAGGGTCAGACGTTGCAGTATCACGACGTGGCACGTAAGATTGAGAAACTTCATATTCTCTTTGAGAACAGCGGCATCGTGAAGGGCGACAAGATTGCCCTCGCAGGGCGCAACTCCAGCCAGTGGGCCGTCGCCTTCCTCGCCACGCTCACCTATGGTGCCATCGCCGTACCCATCCTGCACGAGTTCAATGCGGAGCAGATCCACAATATCGTCAACCACTCCGAAGCCCGACTGCTCTTCGTGGGTGACCACGTGGCCACGACCATCGACCCCTTGCAGATGCCGCGCCTCGAAGGCATCATCAACAATCCCGACTACTCGCTGATGGTATCCCGCACAGACAAGCTCACCTATGCCCGTGAACACCTCAACGAACTTTACGGAAAGAAGTTCCCCAAGTACTTCCGCAAGGAGCACGTCAGCTACTACCACGAGCAGGATCCCAACGAGCTGGCGCTCATCAACTACACCAGCGGCACCACGGGCTTCTCCAAGGGTGTGATGCTCCCCTACCGTGCCATCTGGTCGAACTACGACTTTGCCGAGCATGTCCTTGGCAAGACCATCAAGACCGGCGACCGCATTATCTCCATGCTCCCCATGGCCCACATGTACGGCATGGCCTTCGAGTTCATCTTCGAGTTCCTCCACGGCTGCCATGTGTATTACCTAAACCGTGTGCCGTCGCCCGCCATCATCGCCCAGGCCCTGGCCGAGGTGAAGCCCGTCATCGTCATCGCCGTGCCCCTCATCATCGAGAAGATCATCCGTAAGAAGGTGTTCCCGAAGATCCAGAACAACCGCATGCGCCTGCTGCTGCAGATGCCTGTCATCTCGAAGAAGGTGCGGGAGATGATCTGCAAGGAGGTGCTCAAGGCCTTCGGCGGACAGATGTACGAGGTAATCATCGGCGGTGCTGCCCTCAATCAGGAGGTGGAGCAGTTCCTCAAGCGCATCGACTTCCCCTACACCGTCGGCTACGGCGCTACGGAGTGCGCCCCGATCATCTGCTACGAGGACTGGCACTACTTCGCTCCCGGCTCCTGCGGCAAGGCAGCCTACCACATGGAGGTGAAGATCGACTCGCCCGATCCGCAGAACGTGCCTGGCGAGATCCTTACCCGCGGACTGAACACGATGATCGGCTACTATAAGAACGACGAGGCCACCCGTGAGACCCTCGACCGCGAAGGTTGGTACCACACCGGTGACCTAGGCACGGTGGACTATGCCGGCAACGTCTTCATCAACGGCCGCATCAAGAACATGCTCCTCGGCCCCAACGGACAGAATATCTATCCCGAGGAGATCGAAGACAAGCTCAACTCCATGACCCTCGTCGTCGAGAGCGTCGTCGTACAACGCGACAACAAGCTCGTTGCCCTCGTCTATCCCGACTACGACGAGGCGAAGAACATGAAGTTCACCATCGATGACATCAAGAATGTCATGGAGCAGAACCGCAACGGCTTGAACGAGATGATTCCCGCCTACGAGAAGATTGCCGAGATTGAGATTCGCGAGGAAGAGTTTGAGAAGACTCCTAAACGCTCTATCAAACGTTATCTCTACACCTAATACGCGAACCTGTCATTCACTCTGAGGTTCGATTGAGATGATAATCCGGCGATAAGCCACCAGACGGAAGGGACCGTTGTCATGCACTTCGCAGACAATGTGTATCGTGTCATTGCCGGCATCATCTGGAATATGAATCTTAACCATTGGCTGGTCTTCCTGGCCAATGGTTATTTTTATTCTACCAATTTCCGGTTGCTGCCACCAATAGAATGAGAGACTGTCACCGTCAGCATCCATCGAACAAGAAGCATCCAGCAGGATGTCCGTACCAGCTATTGCCGAGACACGAAAAGGTTTTACTCCCAGACTACCATTCACCTTCACCAACGGGTTATGATTGCCCTCCCCTTGGTCAGCCCACTGCATACGCGCCATAAAATCGTTGAGTTCGTCAAAATAAAACCGGCGCTTATAATCCACGGACTTACTACGAAGCGGTTCCTGCCAACTAGTCCAAGCGATAGTCAGCGAATCGGCACAGAGTCCACGCTCGTGATAACCTGCCCAGCCTGCCTGCGTGGGATCATCTGGGTCGTTCAAGCCGTTTGGCATCACGTAAAGAAAACTCGGAGTATCACCCTCCACACCCCATTTGTAATTGGGGTATTCCTTACCCAACGCACCCTTTCCCTGAATATTCTGCTGATGCTGCTTCCAGTTTTGCTTGCCCAACTCACATTGTTCCTGCCAGGCGCCTTCGTCCCAGACAAACTGCAAATCATCCTTGAACTCCTGTCGCAACCACATGTGCGAACTGCGAGCACGATCCATGCGATGAGCGTAGTCCATATCCTGATCGGTAATGGTAAAGATGCGAAACTTTCGGACGAACTTTCTGACCTCGTCATCCGTTCGTGTCTGCTTGACCCGCCAGATGGCCTGTGCCAGCGTATTAGCCCCGCCCCACGCAGCCACATAGATGGGCCGGGGGTCATCTTCATCGGCCAGACGGATAAGTAACTCGCTGCCTTGTGATTCGTTACGTTCACCAATAGAACGGATACCACCATACATACTACCCATAACGGCACGACTACTGAGATACTCCGCACTCGGCCAATATCCCATCTGCTGTCTGCCGTTCTCTTTTTTCATCGAAAGAAACCTCTTTTGCCCAGAGCGTTTCATCAGGTTTGGCACATCCTTGGCATAGGCAGCAATCACTCGATACAGATACTGTGACCACTCCAACGGATAAGGATCACAATTCCATCCCACCGATGTAATCAGTGCTTCTATCTCAAACTGATCTGCATAAGCCATCAGCCTCACCATCGACTCCATATCGTCAGGCTCCACGTCAGCCGGTGCAATGTCCGTACACACCACAAGTCGAGGCTTCAGTTCACTTTTTCCGGCAACAGCACCAAACGTGGCAGCCATCATCAGCAGTATCACAACACTTCTTCTCATACTACAAACGATCATTATTTCTCATATTCGTAATAGTACCAGTAGGTGCCGCTGTACTGTTGCTCAACATTCACATGACGCTCGTTGAAATCCGGATAACGGCGTTTCAACTCCTGAAGGTTGCGCCAATCTTCTTCGGTGACGGCGTGATGATAGACATACAAGGGATTAGAACGCGAGTGTGCATAGAGCACCAATGCCTCCCGGTAATGGCGGGGCAGATGGTCGTCAAGCGGATAATAGCAACGTAACTCCTGAGCAAAACGGTCGAGCTGGCGGTCGATGAGAAGACCCGATAGACGATAGTCGGCCACCTGACGAAGAACAACGCTATCCCGGCGAGCCAGAAGTTCCAGAAAGCGCATAGGCTCCATGGTCCCAGAAGGACGACCACCTAAGAACCGCCATAAACTGTCGACAGGACAGTAGAGCATTCTTGCAGCTTCGTTCATGGGGAGTATCTGCGACGACGTGCCGGTAATAGGATACTCGAAGAGACGCTCACCAAGAACATTCTGACGTGCAAGGCCATACATACGGAGCATCATCAGAGAAGGATCACTTTCAAGCGACTTCCGGCCTACCTCCAATGCCTTCTGATAATGGCCTTCTGCCAACTGCACCTCTGTACTCATGCGATATTGGAACACAGCATTGGTGCTGCCCATCCAAGCCACACACATGATTTGGAGCCCCATAAGCAGCATGTTGATCCATACCGGTCGGGAGATCAGTGAATAATCATTGTCGCTCTCTAGCTCCTGCAGGAGGTGGAGAAACCACATGGCTGGCAGCCATAGCAAAAGGATGATAAGTGGGAGAAACCAAGACCAATCATGTACATCCCTTCCTTCACTGCCAAAGTTGATATCGGTAATCAAAGCGAGAACCAACATCGATGGCAAATATGTAAGCGCATGGGCACGCTTACCAATACGGGTGATTCCGTAGACAATAAGTTGGAGTAGTTGTAGCAGTACAATGATGATAATCGCACCCAGAAGAGGATGGTACTTCGTGAGTCCACCACTAAGTATGTGCTGGGTGACAGTCAACAGATCGGACTGAAAGAAATAGAGCCAGCAGAAGGAGAAGAGTACAAAAACAGTAGCACACATCACACGGATGTTGAGAGTGCTACTGTTTTTCAAAGGATGATTATAGTTCATTGAGCTTTGTGCTTTAAGCTTTAAGCATGAAGCTTTATGATTAGACTTTGCGTAGGACAACGGCGGAGCGCGCAGGGATATAGAGCTTCAGCCACTCCTTGTGATCTTGAACATACAACGGATCGTAGTTCGTATAATGTGTTATCGAGTCGTCAGCAAAGCCGTTGCCGCCAAAGTCCTTCGAGTCGGTATTCAGCACCACCTCGTAAGAGCCTGTGGGCACGAGGAAGCCGTAGTCGGTGTATGAACGTGTGGGTGAGAAGTTGAACACAAAGACAAGGTCGCCGCGCATGAAGCAGAGCACCTGGTCGCCATCATCATGCCATATCTCCTGCACAGGCGTATCCTGGAAGTTCTTCTGCGACTTGATGACCTTCAGCATCTCACGGTCGAAGTCGCCGAGCCAGTGATAGCAGAGGTCCTTGTTGTCGACGAGGTTCCACTGACGGCGGGCATATTTGTACGACCAACCATTGCCCTCACGCGGGAAGTCAATCCACTCGGGATGGCCAAACTCGTTACCCATGAAGTTCAGGTAGCCGCCATTGATGGCTGCTGCAGTGACGAGACGGATCATCTTGTGCAAGGCGATACCACGCTGGGCTATGTCGTTGACATCCTTCTTGGCGAAATGCCAGTACATGTCAGCATCGATGAGTCGGAAGATAATGGTCTTATCGCCCACAAGTGCCTGGTCGTGCGACTCACAATATGAGATGGTCTTCTCGTCGGGACGACGATTCTTGACCTCCCAGAAGATGGAGCACACGTTGATGTCCTCGTCGCGTACCTCTTTAATCGTCTTAATCCAGTAATCGGGGATGTTCATGGCCATACGGTAGTCGAAGCCGTAGCCGCCATCCTCGAACTTTGCAGCGAGTCCAGGCATGCCGGATACTTCCTCGGCGATGGTGATGGCGTTGGGGTTCACCTCGTGGATCAGTTTGTTAGCGAGTGTCAGGTAGCAGATGGCATTATCATCTTCATGGCCGTTGAAGTAGTCGCCGTAACCTCCGAAGGCTTCTCCCAGTCCGTGTGAGTAGTAGAGCATCGAGGTGACACCATCGAAACGGAAACCGTCGAAGTGATACTCCTCGAGCCAGTACTTACAGTTGGAGAGCAGGAAGTGGAGCACGTCGTCCTTGCCGTAGTCGAAGCAGAGCGAGTCCCAGGCGGGATGCTCGTGACGGTCGCCTGGATAGAAGAACTGGTTCGGGTCGCCACAGAGGTTGCCAAGTCCTTCCACCTCGTTTTTCACGGCGTGGGAGTGTACGATGTCCATGATCACGGCGATGCCCTTCTGATGGGCGGTGTCGATGAGTTCCTTCAGTTCCTCGGGTGTGCCGAAACGGCTGGAGGGAGCGAAGAACGACGACACGTGGTAGCCGAAGGAGCCGTAGTAAGGATGCTCCTGGATGGCCATCACCTGGATGCAGTTGTAGCCGTCCTTGATGACGCGCGGCAGCACATTGTCCTTGAACTCCGTATAGGTACCCACCTTCTCGGCATCCTGTCCCATACCCACGTGGCACTCGTAGATGAGCAGCGGGTTTTTCTTGGGCTTAAAGGTCTTCTTCTTGAACTCGTAGGGTTTCTCGGGGTTCCAGACCTGGGCTGAGAAGATCTTTGTCTGATCGTCCTGCACCACACGCTGGCACCAGGCGGGAATGCGCTCACCCTCACCGCCGTTCCACTTCACCTTCATCTTATAGAGCTGGCCGTGCTTCAGGGCTTTCTCCGAGAGCTTCAGTTCCCAGTTGTCGGTACCTGCAATGCGCTTACAGCGGTATTTATCAGACTCCTGCCAATTGTTAAAGTCACCAATGAGGTAGATGTCCGTGGCGTTGGGAGCCCACTCACGGAACACCCAGCCCATCGGCAGTTTGTGGAGGCCGAAGTAGAGGTGGCCTGAGGCAAAGTCGGAGAGTTTCTTCTTTCCGTTTTGCGTCAGCTGGCCAATCTTCCACACGGCGTGGTCGTGACGTCCGCGGATGGCGTCTTCAAAGGGCTCCAGCCAACTATCGTTTCTTACTAATCCTATATGCTCTGGAGCTTTAGGGGCTGCTGCCTTTTTCGTGGCAGACTTCTTAGGGGTTGCTTTCTTCGTTGCCATAACGTATTATGCTTTTACCTTGAATATTGCTTTTTTGATCTCTGGGTTATCGGCGATGCAGGGTGCATGGCCGTCCTGAGGGAAGAAGATTGCCATCTGCATGGGCTTCAGAGTAACATAGGTCTGAGGCTTTGTGTCGCCGTAGAGGGTAACATCCTTTTCAGCATTGTAGTCGAAGGCCGGTAGGTCACAGTATGGTGTATAGCCGAAGGTCTCCTCACAAGAGATAGGGATCTGGATGTCAATCATGTTGACGTGCGTTTCGAGAACAGCTTTCTCGGGTCCCCTTCCCTTCGCTACGGTGAGGTTCAGAAAGAGATCTTTATCCCGGATAGGATACTTGCCAGGCTCCATAGTACGGATGTCGTTGGCTTTCAGAAATTCAATAACGTCGGCAAAAAGAGGATTCAAGCCAACGTACTTGTTTAGGTTTTCAATCGTGTCGATAATCATACGATAAGATTTTTTAGTAATTGCTTTTATGTTCGTTTTACCTTTATGTACTTACATCTTAATTCACTGATCTGTGTCCACGAGTATAGGTACCCTCAGCGACGATACGGCCATTACGGTCTTTCTCGATGAAGTGACCGTCGCGCACATCTTCTGCATAACTACCCTCGAAACGCAGTCCGTTCTTATCCTCTTCGATGGCGGGACCGTGCCGCTTGCCATCCTTGAAGTGACCCTTGAATTTTGAGCCATCGGCGAAACGCAAGACACACTCACCATGAGGCTGCCCTTTGCGGAAGACGCCCTCTACAAGGTCGCCATTCTTTTTAGTCAGTTTTCCACGGCCATCCTGCAAGTCATACCTCCAAATGCCTGAATAGGTATCACCATTCTTCCAAATGAACGTGCCCTGACCGTGCTTGTCACCATTAAGGAACTGGCCCGTGTACCTATCGCCGTTGGCATAGCGGAAGATACCAGAGCCCGTACGATGTCCCTGCTGGTAGTCACCCTCATAGACATCACCATTCTGAAACTTATAGATGCCGCGGCCATTCATTTCATCGTTTGACCACTGACCTGTATAAGTGTCACCGTCGGCATAGCGGAACGTACCCTTGCCGTGGCGCATATTATCCTTCCAATCTCCATCGTATACGGAACCGTCGCCCCAGTCAAAGATACCCTTACCCTGCTTCTTGTCATTTACCCACTCACCATCGTAGTAGGCACCACTGGCGAAGGTGTAACGGCCTTTGCCAGAGCGCATATCCTTGAACCACTCTCCGTCGTATTTATCGCCGTTGAAGTAGTACATCACACCGTGACCGTGCTGATAGTCACGGAACCACAGACCATCGTAGCGGTTGTTGTTGGCGAAATAGTAGATCCCCTTGCCGTGCTGCTGATCCTGGAACCACTCGCCTTCGTACTTCTCGCCGTCGATGAAGGTATAAGTGCCGAAGCCCTGACGATAACCTTTATCGTATTCGCCTTCGTAGACATTACCATTTTTGTACGTGGTACGCCCCTTGCCATGAGGCTTGCCAGACTGTAATTCTCCGTTGTATTCGCCACCGTCTTTCGTGGTGGCAGTACCAAGTGTCATCTTCTGCGCACTGGCTGGCAGCGTCAGCAGAAGGGTCAGTATCGAAGTGATAATATATTTTGTAGTCATGCGTATTCGTTTTAAAAACTGTGGCAAATTTAGTAATATTTTTGCTCACCCGCAAACTTTTCCATATTATTTAACGATATATATGGAGATTTTTGATTACCTTTGCAACCAATATGAAGTTTACAGCCGTTATTCCCGCCCGCTACGCATCTACGCGTTTTCCGGGCAAGCCGCTGGCCATTCTCGGCGGCAAGACAGTGATTCAGCGAGTGTACGAGCAGGCTGCCAGCGTGCTCAGTGAAGTGTATGTGGCCACCGACGATGAGCGCATCCTCAGTGCTGTGGAAGCCTTCGGAGGACGAGCCGTCATGACACGTGCAGACCATCAAAGCGGTACGGACCGTATTGAGGAGGCCGTGGAAAAGACGGGTACACAGGCAGATGTCATCATCAACGTGCAGGGCGACGAACCGTTTATCCAGCCCTCACAGATCAAGACCCTCATGGCGCTCTTCGACGATCCACAGACACAGATCGGCACCCTCGGCAAACGCTTTGACTCGATGGACGCCGTCAGTAATCCCAACTCACCGAAGATCGTCACCGACCATCGTGGTTTCGCCCTTTACTTCAGCCGGAGTGTCATACCCTTCATCCGTGGCGTAGAGTCAGACGAGTGGTTATCCCACTACCCTTTCCTCAAACACTTAGGTGTCTATGCCTATCGCCGCGAGGTGCTTGCCAAAGTCACACGACTGCCACAGGGACAACTGGAAAAAGCCGAGAGCCTCGAGCAACTGCGATGGCTGGAGAACGGTTATCGTATCCGTGTAGGACTGACGGACGTGGAGACCGTAGGTATTGACACGCCTGCTGATCTCGAACGTGCCGAACAGTTCCTCGCCCAATGGACATAGAAAAAGCCTCTCAGTTGTGAGAGGCTTTATTGTTTAAGATGGGGTTTGTCTTTACTTCACCCTTTCCACAATGGCCTTGAAAGCCTCGGGATTGTTCATGGCGAGGTCGGCGAGCACCTTACGGTTGATCTCGATACCAGCCTTGGTGAGCTTGCCCATGAGGACCGAGTAGCTCATTCCCTCCAGACGAGCGGCGGCGTTGATACGCTGGATCCACAGGCTGCGGAAATTACGCTTCTTGTTACGACGGTCACGATAGGCATAGGTCAGACCCTTCTCCCAGGTATTCTTTGCTACTGTCCAAACATTCTTGCGGGCTCCAAAATAGCCGCGAGTGAACTTTAAAATTCTCTTACGCTTTGCTCTTGATGCAACATGATTTACTGATCTTGGCATAGTTTTCTTCTTTTAAATGTTCGACAATAGGATTAACGGAGACACAACAGGTCACGAACCTGCTTCATGTTTGACTGATCAACGATAGTTGTACCAACCAAGTTGCGCTTCTGCTTCTTGGTCTTCTTCGTCAGAATGTGGCTGTGGTAAGCGTGACGTCTCTTAACCTTACCTGTACCGGTGAATGAGAATCTCTTCTTGGCACCGGAGTTTGTCTTTACTTTTGGCATTGTTTTTAAATTTAAATTGTTATTAATAATCGGCAGCTACGCATATACCGGGCGCGCCACCTTCTTTTTTCATTAAACATTGACCACTGAAGATTAATCTTCTGCGTCCTCGGCCAGTTTCTTGAGGGCGTCGGCAGAAATCTTGGCATTGGCGAAGAGTCCACCATTGGCGGAAACTGCTGCCTCTGCGGATTCTTTCTGCTGACGAGCCTGCTCTTTTGCTTCTGCCTCTGCGGCCTCACGGTCGCGGGCCTGCTGGCTGATCTTCTTCGTACCCGCCTTCTTCGGAGCCAGATAGAGAAACATTTTCTTTCCTTCGAGCGAGGGCATGGACTCAACCTTGCCTACTTCCTCCAGATCGTTTGCGAAACGCAGCAGCAACACCTCGCCCTGTTCCTTGAACAGAATGGAGCGTCCGCGGAAGAACACGTATGCACGTACCTTATTACCTTCCTCAAGGAACTCTTTCGCATGCTTGAGTTTGAACTGATAGTCGTGCTCGTCGGTCTGCGGTCCGAAACGGATTTCCTTCACCTCAACCTTCACCTGCTTGGCCTTCATTTCTTTCTGGCGCTTCTTCTGCTGGTAGAGGAACTTGGAGTAGTCGATGAGACGGCAAACGGGCGGATTGGCGTTGGGCGAGATCTCCACGAGATCAACCCCTTGCTCGCGGGCCATATTCAGTGCATCGCGGGTAGGAACAACGGAGCTGCCCTCATCGCCCACTATGCGCACTTCTCGTACTCGTATCTGTCCATTGATGCGGTACTGATTCTTCAATTTGTCATTCTTCATCAACTGCTTTTTAAGAAATCGGGTGCAAAATTACTAAATTTTGTTTATAGTTTATGGTTTATAGTTTATAGATGATTACACTTTTATAGAAATTTAACTTTCCGCTGAGCATATCAACTATAAACTATAACCTTTATACCATATACTGTTAAAAGTCCTTGGTCATTTCGGCGACCTGGGCATTCACCTCGTCAATGAACTCCTGGATAGTCTTGACACTCTGTACACCGCCACCCTGAGGACGAACGGCGACAGTACCATCAGCAGCCTCCTTCTCGCCGACAATCACCATATAAGGGATGCGCTTCAGCTCGTTGTCACGGATTTTACGACCCAGCTTCTCGTTGCGCAGGTCGATGGTGGCACGTACCCCACCCTCGCAGAACTTCTTGCAGACCTCCTGGGCATAGTCATTGTATTTCTCCGACAGCGGGAGGATAGCCACCTGCTCAGGCGTGAGCCAAAGGGGGAAGTGACCGCTGGTGTGCTCAATGAGCACAGCGCAGAAACGCTCGAGAGAGCCGAACGGTGCACGGTGGATCATCACAGGCGTCTTCTTAGCGTTGTCCTCGTCGGTATACTCCAACTGGAAACGCTTCGGCAGGTTGTAGTCCACCTGGATGGTGCCCAACTGCCAGCGACGACCAATAGCGTCCTTAATCATGAAGTCGAGCTTCGGACCATAGAAGGCAGCCTCGCCCAGTTCAACCTTAGCATTCAGCCCCTTCTCCTGGCAGGCCTCCACGATGGCCTTCTCAGCCAGAGCCCAGTCCTCATCAGTACCCACATACTTCTCGTGGTTGTTCGGATCGCGTAGCGAAATCTGTGCTTCATAGTTGAAGCCAAAGGCCGTCAGCACGACGCCGATGATATCCATCACATTGAGGAACTCCTGCTTCACCTGATCGGGACGGCAGAAGAGGTGGGCATCGTCCTGAGTGAATGAGCGCACACGAGTCAGTCCGTGCAACTCACCGCTCTGCTCGTAACGATACACGGTACCAAACTCTGCAATACGCAACGGCAGATCCTTATATGAACGGGGCTTATTAGCGAAAATCTCACAGTGGTGAGGACAGTTCATGGGTTTCAGCATATACTCCTCACCCTCCTCAGGAGTGGTGATGGGACGGAAGGAGTCCTGACCGTAGTGGGCATAGTGACCAGAGGTAACATAGAGGCTCTTACCACCGATATGTGGAGTGATAACTTCCTGATAACCATAACGCTTCTGTACTTTGCGCAGGTGATCCTGCAAGCGCAGACGAAGGTCGGTACCCTTCGGCAACCAGATGGGAAGACCCTTGCCCACCTTCTCGGAGAACATGAAGAGTTCCATCTCCTTACCAATCTTACGGTGGTCGCGCTTCTTGGCCTCCTCCAGCATCACGAGATACTCATCGAGCATCTTCTTCTTCGGGAATGAGATACCATAGAGACGCTGCATCTGCTCACGGGTAGCATCGCCACGCCAGAAGGCACCAGCGACAGAGGTCAGTTTGATGGCCTTGATCTCACCCGTGTCCACAAGATGCGGACCGCGGCAGAGGTCTGTAAAGTTACCCTGAGTATAGGTTGTGATGGATCCGTCTTCCAGATCCTGGTCGATATGCTCGCACTTGTAGGTCTGACCGTCGGCAGCAAACTGCTTCAGGGCCTCAGCTTTGGGCACCTCGCGACGCACCACAGGCTCCTTCTTCGAAGCCAGTTCCTTCATCTTTGCCTCGATGGTAGGGAAGTCGCTCTCCTTGATGCTCTCGCCATCCTTCAGCAGCACATCATAGAAGAAACCGTTCTCGACGGCAGGTCCGAAACCGAACTGGATGCCAGGATACAACTCCTGCAGGGCCTCTGCCAACAAGTGTGCCGAGGTATGCCAGAAGGTATGCTTACCCTCTTCGTCGTCGAACTTATAAAGAGCGATGGTTGCGTCCTCATTGATGGGACGGTTCAGCTCTACTGTCTCACCGTTTACACCACAGCTTACAACGCTGCGTGCGAGAGCCGGAGAGATGCTCTCTGCAATCTGAAAACCAGTCACGCCCTGCTCATACGAGCGAACAGATCCGTCTGGGAAAGTAATGTTAATCATATCTACAATATATGTTTGAATTTGAAATTGCGTGCAAAGGTACTTATTTTTTTAGACAAAAGAACAAAAGAAACAAAAAATCTTCATTTTCCTGTCTTTTGTTTGATGATGCTGTAGGCCTGATAGATGCCTAATTCGCCTGCCTTGCTGAGATCGGCGATGCCCTCAGTCTCACGCTTGACGTAGATAAGGGCTAAACCGCGGTTAAAATAGGCCTCTGCCAGACGTTCCTCAAGTGAGATGGCCTTGGTATAGTCTTCGATGGCACGCTGGTAGTCCTGGCGTTGGGCATAGAGATTACCTCTATTATAATAAAGGTACGTGTTACGTGGCGACATCAGAATGGCATCAGAGAGGTCACCCAACACATTGGCAGACTGGAGGTCGATGTTCGTTCCCTGGGAAGCATTGAACTCGTTGATCTTGGCCTGACAGACGGCACGTTGCCAAAGAGCCAATGACGATGTGGAATCAATCTGCAAGCAGATGCTCAGATCGTCGATGGCATTGTCGAAGTTCTGAATGGTGCTGTAGGCGATGGCACGCATCAACAGAAGGTTCTTGACATCTTGCATATTCTTAGTAGCATCGATAGCCGTACTGAGGGAGTCGATATAGACAAATGTATTTTGCATGCGCTCCTCATCAAGTTTGGTCTGGTCACAGGAGATAAAGACAGTGCGTGAACGGGAGTTGGCGTTGAAGTCCTCTACCGACACTTCATAAGCTATCTCATTCTTGATTTCATCTTGCGGACGATTGAAGGTCAGACCATACATTGGCTGCCACGTAAGATCTGCTTTGCGGTTCTGCACCTTGCCGCGATACTCGCTCTTGTATTCGTGCTCCATCTCATTGTCGTCGGCAACGACCAGTTGATTGTATTTCTCCAAGTCTTCGTCGCTACGCTTACGCATCTGGCTCTTGGAGAGTCGAGGTTGCTTGCCGTAGCGCTTGTCTATCTGGGCTTTCAAGATACGGAACTCGTCAAGCTCCGCCTGACGGGTGTTTCCAAGACGACGGTAGCAAGAGGCACGATGCTCCAGTCCAAACCAGAAGTTTGGGAAGTCCTCAATCACCTTTGAATAGTCGCGGATAGCTGCATGGAGATTACCAGTCTGCTCCAAGAGCAGGGCACGGTTGAAAAGTGCCATGATATTATTAGGCTCCAACTTCAGTACAAAGTCGAAGTCTTCAATACCACGATTGTCATCGCCTACCTGTGCCCGCAGCAAACCACGATTATAGTGTCCGATGAAGTTGTTGGGGTCAAGGTCGAGAGCCGTGTCATAGTCTGCCATCGCTCCACGGAGGTTCTGCTGATTGTATCTGGCCATCGCACGATTGATGTAGTTACCCGCATGCTTTGGAAGCAGTCGGATGCTGTGGGTCAGGTATTCTTCGCCCTCTTTCCACTTACTCTGACTGAGGCTGATCATGGCGCGCTCTGCCCAGATGCCTCCGTCGTAGGGGTCAAGTTCCAAGCTTGTATCAAGAGACTTAATGGCGCTGACGGTGTCTTTCTTCAGCAAGTATACCTCTCCTTGTACAGAATAAGCGCGGGCATACCGTGACCAGCGAGTAATCATCGTATCAACCTGCCCCATAGCCTTGTCGTAATCCTTGTTTTGAACAAGACAGAGGACGCGGTTGTACCAGAACAGTTGGTTCTCAGGATCATAGCGCAGGGCACGGTCGTAGTCTTGTATGGCTTCTGGGAATTTCTTCTGATTGATGCGGCAAAGGGCCCTGACCTCATAGGCACTGACTACATAGGGATTGCGTTCAATGGCTTCGGAACAGTCGGCCTCGGCCCCCCGATAATCTTCAAGGTAATATTTGGCCACACCTCGGAAGAACCAAGGTTCATAGAGCCAAGGCTTCTGGCTGATGGCCTGATTGAAGTATTGGATGGAGAGCACATAGTCCTCATAATAAAGGGCTGAACGCCCAATCATCACCAGACGATCGGTGTTGAACTGGGCATATAAAGGTAAAAAGGTAAAAAGGTAAAAAAGTAAAAAGCAACCAAACCGCTTACCTTTTATACCCAAGGTATTATTCATATGCAGCATGTTTTACCTTTTTACCTTTTTGCAATTTTACTTTTTTACCGGTTTTGTCTTGTAACCACAGCGGTATCGCCCTTGAATCAACGCACGCAACTTGCTCTTGATTAGTTGCTTACGAAGAGGCGAAATGTGGTCAACGAACATCTTTCCATCCAGATGATCGAACTCATGCTGCATGACGCGGGCCAGATAGCCCTCAATCCATTCGTCATGATGCTGGAACTGTTCATCATCCCACTCCACATGGATGCGGGTAGGACGGACTACTTTTTCATGGATGGCAGGTAGCGACAAGCAGCCCTCTTCCGACGTATCAGTGTGATCCTCGTCGTATTCGATAATGTGAGGATTGATGAACACCTGACGGAATCCTTTATACTCAGGCAGATCTTCAGAAAGGACATCAAGATCAATCACCGAGAGGCGGATAGGTTTCCCTATCTGCGGAGCAGCAAGTCCGATGCCATCCGATTCGGCCAGTGTCTCCCACATATCGGCAATCAGATCTTTGAGCTGGGGATAATCAGGAGTGATATCCTCTGCTACCTGACGGAGCACAGGCTGACCATATATATAAATAGGTAATATCATTTACAATTAAACAATTTACAGTTTACAATTTGCGCGAGCGGAGATAGTCTTCCAGAATAATAGTAGCGGAGATTTCGTCTACAAGGGCCTTGTCCTGGCGGGCCTTCTTCTTCAGACCGCCGTCCAGCATTGCCTGATGGGCCAGCACAGAGGTGAACCGCTCGTCATAGTACTCTATGGGCACTTCTGGGACTGCCTTTCTCCAACGAGCCACGAACTGCTGAACTCGTTGCAGGTTCTCACTCGGCTGTCCATTAGGCTGTCTTGGCTCGCCTATGATGATCCGCTCCAGCGGTTCCTTAGCACGGTAGGCCTGCAACCAGTCGAATAGCTCTGATGTTGAAACAGTCGCCAACCCTCCTGCTATCAGCTGAAGAGGGTCGGTGACTGCTATTCCGGTGCGTTTCTTACCGTAATCGATGGAAAGTATCCTCACCTACTTGCGCTCCTTAACGTTGGTTATAGAGAAGCCAAGCGTCAGGATAGGTATTACGGAGCTGGTCGCGGCTTACGACGGCATCAGCCTTGTTGGCAAATGAAGAGGCAACGACACGATACATGTTCTTTTCCTCATTCTTCACGACCTGAGCATTGTAACCTGCATCACGCAGACGCTGGTAGAGCCCCTCTGCATTGGAAAGCAGACCAAATGAGCCAACGACCACGCTAAAAGCATTCAGACCATTGCCACGAATCACCTGGACACTCTCCTGACGGACAGAGATGTTGTCAAGATTGTCTACGACGCGTGCCTGATCAACGGGTTTAGCTTCAACAGGAGCTACGACAGCTTCCTGTCCGGTAGTCGACTGCTGATTGGCAGTGTCGTACTGCTTTGCTTTCTCGTAAGCCTTTTTATAGGCACTCTCACTAGATTTACAGCTTGTAAAAGCCATTGCGGCACATAAGCCCATGCAGATAAGTGTGTACTTTTTCATTTGTTTTTATTGTTTAGAGTGTTTATAATCTAATTTTGGTGCGAAATTACAAAATATCAGTCAAAATCAAGTAAAAAAGGCACATAAAGTTTGTTAAATCAGGGAAAACATCACTTTTTTAGAAAAAAATTGAGACTTTTTTGCTTTACAACGGAAAAGTTTTGTATATTTGCACAACAAAAGAATTATTTCACTAACAAAACAATTGAACGTATGAAAAGTTTAGGTTACCTTAGCGCATTCCTCGGCGGAGCCATCGCCGGCGCAGCCCTTGGCATTCTCGTTGCCCCAGAAAAGGGTCAGGACACACGTGTGAAGATTACCGATGCCATCGAGGATTTCCTTAAGAAGCACAACATCAAGCTTAGTCGCAAGGAAGTGGTGGATCTGGTAGACGACATCCAGGACGCTGCTGAGGACGAGTAATCTGTTTAAGGTTTACAAATGCTTTCCAGCGACAAGAATGTTGAGACCATCGCTCAGTTGGTCGAGGTACTGAAGCACTATCTCGGTCTTCAGACTGAATATGTGAAGCTTGACGTGATAGACAAGGTGGTACGACTATTGACAGCTGCCACCTTGACTATCTTGTTTTTCCTTTTCATCATCGCCATACTGTTGTACCTCTCCTTTGGCATCGCCTGTTGGATGGCTACATGGCTCGGAATGGCCACAGCCTTCCTGATCGTATCTGGAGTCCATCTATTGTTGTTTGTGCTTTTCATTATCTTTCGCAAGACATGGATTGAGAAGCCATTGGTGCGGTTTCTTGCCAGTTTATTCATGAACTAAGATATCTTTCACATGCTTCCCGTCAAGAAACCAACCCGCAAATACCACACGCTGGAAGAAATCCGTCTCAGGAAGGAGGAACTCGCCAACGCGATCCAGCAAGACAGCACAAAGTTCAGTTCCTTGTGGAATCAGACCTTCATCAAACGTGAAGGGAGTACGAAGGGTGAATACATCTCTGGTCTGATTGCGAACAGTATCACGGCTATCGATGCTTTTCTGTTGATTCGGAAACTGATGAAAGGCTACGGGACTCTGTTCGGCAAGTCTGAAAAGAAATCCAAGAGGAAACATTAGGGCATGAAAAAAGGGTCACCGCTGTGACCCAAAACCTTTGTTAACCTTAAATCTAATACTATGAAAAACACGATGCAAAGATACGATATTTTTCCTATCCGCCAAACATTTATACCGAAAAAGTGCTGTTATTAAATACTTATTAACCATTCAAAGGGGTTGATAAATACTTTTTCACAGTTAAAGCATCACAATCTGTCCGTCGTAAGCCAAGTCTATTCCTTCAGGAAGCATCTTGTTGACTTGTTCGTGCAAGCCAATATCGTGACACATATGGATGAGCAATGTCTTTGGGGCACCTACCCTTTTGGCAAAGGCAACAGCATCGTCGACCAGTTGATGGGAGTGGTGAGGCTTTGTGAAACGGAGTGCATTCACCACCAACAACTGCGTTCCTTCAAGATACGCCATCTCTGTCTCTTCGATGGACTTCATGTCTGTGATATAGGTTAGCGGACCAATGCGATAGCCAAGAATGGGCAGTTTACCGTGCATCACTTCAATAGGCATAATGTCAAAATCCCCGATACGTAAAGGATGATGTGGAAGGATCTCATGCAGTCCAATGGCAGGCACACCTGGATAACGATGCTCAGCAAAACAGTAAGGCAGCATTTCCAGCATAGACTCCTTTGCATGAGGATCAGCATAGACGTTGATTTCGCCAAACTGACAATAGGGACGGATATCGTCCATACCTCCCATATGGTCATAATGCGAATGGGTAATCAGGATGCCGTCAATCTTTCGGAAGGGTTGTGAGAGTATCTGCTGCCGGAAATCAGGCCCACAGTCGATGAGCAGACGGGTGGTATCGCTTTCTACCAATGCAGAACAACGCAGACGTTTGTCTCTGGGGTCCTTACTCTGACAGACCTCACACTGGCAACCGATCACTGGCACACCACACGAAGTTCCCGTTCCTAAAAATGTCAATTTCATCTGTAAACCGTAAACTCTATATAATATTCACTTCTGGGTGTATATCGATGCCGAACTTATCCTTGACATCCTTCTGGATGGTCTCACAGAGCGCAACAATCTCAGACCCAGTGGCACCACCGCGATTGACAAGCACCAGAGCCTGTTTGTCGTGGACACCAGCGCGCCCCAAGCTCTTACCTTTCCATCCACATTGCTCAATCATCCATCCGGCAGGGATCTTTTCATGACGCGAGTCCACTTTGTAGTGTGGCATCTGAGGATACTGCGTTGCCAGTTTCTCATATCTCTTACGCGTGACCACAGGGTTCATGAAGAAGCTGCCGGCATTACCCTCAACCTTTGGGTCAGGCAGTTTGGCGTTCCTGATCTCTATAATGATATCACGCAATTGCTGGGCGGTAGGTTCGCTGATGCCTTTACGTTCCAATTCCGAACGTATATTGCCATAATCAAGATGCGGATGAAATGTCCGCGACAACCCGTAAGTCACCCTGGTAATCAAGAAACGGTTCTTCCAGTCTTTCTTGAAGCGACTCTGCCTGTAGCCGTATTCGCACTCCTCGTTGCCCAGCATCCAGGTCTTTCCTGTTGGGATCTCTATCATCCATACACAGAGAATCAGGTCACTGGCCTCCACACCATAAGCTCCGATATTCTGTACAGCGCTGGCACCTACATCGCCAGGAATCAGCGACAGGTTTTCCATACCATAATAGCCGGCCTTAATGCTGGTGGCAACCATATCGTCCCAGACTTCTCCACTACCGCAGGTCATACGCTCACAGAAATAGTCTTCCTCAAAGTCATATCCTTTGATGCCTGAACGCACCACGATACCATCGAAGTCTTTCGTCAGCAACAGATTACTGCCTTCACCTATTATTATATATGGTTGCTTCGATTTCCTCAGGATCTTTGCCACTTCGATGGCCTCAAAGTCATCATCATATTGCAGGAAACGATTACACTTGACATCGATGCCAAATGTGTTATGCGCTTTCAAACTATAATTGCGGAAATCCTTCACCTTTTTACCTTTCTACGTTGTCATTTTCGTCAGCATCCATCTGCCGCCTACCTTCTTGAATCGCAGTTCCAGCTCCAGTCCGTTAGCCACACCACGCATCAGAAAGATCTTCTGATTACCTTCTGGCACTTGTTTGCCGTAGATGATGTTATAAAGCACCTTTTCGGGCAGCTGTGGTGCGAAAGCCTCCCATGTATCTGGCGTAATCACACCTTCCATCATGTTAAAATCATCGTCTGGATCAGGTCCGATAAACTCGACTGTCTCATTGATGCTCCTGACCTGAAAGGCGCTATCGGAGACAAATTGCTTGTAGAATGCGAGGAATGAGGCATTAGCGTTGGTCTCGAGAGGATTCATCCTCACCTCACGCATCATCCAGGCTCCACGGATGCGCTGGAAATAAAAGTCCTTCACCTCATTCTTCTGCAGCATGATCTTTTCCACGACAGCCTCATTCACAGCCGTGTCCTTCATGTGAGCCATCTGGTCGTCATCACCAAAGAGCAGCGTATAATATCCCTGACGCATGAAGAAATGCTCCATCTTCCACTGCGACTTCTCCGTCAGCGTTGTCTTGCCGTCCACCTGAGTTACCCGCAAGGGAAACACGATGCGCTCATACTGCAACCGTTTGTTAGCCACAAAGTTGAAGACAAAGTCGTCGAACATCGCATCGGCGGCCCTGGGCATAGGGGTCTCGGTAATCAGCTGTTCCAGCGTATCCACCATCATAGTGTCTGTGGAGTCTGCCACAGAGTCGGGCGACACTTCATCATCTGCGTTGGTCTGCTTGCCTGTACATGAAAAGGTCAGCAGCACGACAGCTAACGTTGGCCAAAGGATCTTCTTCATCTTCTCTAAGAGTCTTCTGTTCTTTTTTCTGCGATTCTCTCTAATTTTTCGGCAAAATTACACATAATTTTAGACATAAGAACATAAGAACAGATATTTTTTTTGTTTCTTTTGTACTTTTGTCTAAAAAAATAAGTACCTTTGCACGCAAATTTGATAAAATCGCTAATATGAGTATACTTGACAAGATAGACGAACTGCTGAAAGAAGTGCAGGATCTGAGTGCTAAGAATGCCGACGAAGTGGAACAGCTTCGCCTGCGTTTCCTCAGTAAAAAGGGAGAGATCACCGAGCTGATGAATGAATTCCGCAACGTGGCTGCCGACGAGAAGAAAACCGTCGGTATGAAGATCAACGAGCTGAAGACGCTGGCAACAGAACGCATCAACCAGTTGCGTGAGGAGTGCCAGACACAGGAGTCAGCCGACGAGGCCATCGACTTGACGCGTACTCCCTACCCTGTCAAGCTGGGCACACGCCATCCGCTGACCATCGTCACCAACGAGATCATAGACATCTTCTCACGCATGGGCTTCGTACTGGCCGACGGTCCAGAGGTGGAAGACGACCTGCACGTGTTCACTAAGATGAATTTTGCTGCCGACCATCCTGCGCGCGATATGCAGGACACCTTCTTCGTCTCCCAGCATCCCAACGATGTGACCAAGAACATCCTGCTGCGTTCGCACACCTCATCAGTCCAAGCCCGTGTGATGGAACAGATGCATACTGAGGACGGCAAGCTGACGGCTCCCATCCGCGTTATCTGCCCAGGCCGTGTCTATCGCAATGAGGCCATCACAGCCCGTGCGCATTGCTTCTTCCATCAGGTGGAGGGCCTGTATATCGATAAGAATGTATCGTTCACCGACCTCAAGCAGGTGCTGCTGTCGTTTGCCCGCGAGATGTTCGGCCCAGACACGAAGATCCGCCTGCGCCCCAGCTACTTCCCATTCACGGAGCCAAGTGCTGAGATGGACATCTCCTGCTTCATCTGTGGCGGTGAGGGCTGCGGTTTCTGCAAGCATACCGGCTGGGTGGAGATCCTCGGCTGCGGTATGGTCGATCCCAACGTGCTGGAACTCTGCGGCATCGACTCCAAAGAGTACAGCGGCTACGCCTTCGGCATGGGTGTCGAGCGCATCACCAACCTGAAGTATCGCGTCTCCGACCTCCGCTTGTTCTCTGAGAATGATACCCGTTTCCTTGAAGAATTCGAGGCCGCAGGATAATAAATAAGCCACTTTTCAACAAAAACATAGGAGCATGGGAACTAAATCTCGTGCTCTTTTTTATATATCCGTCTTCTTCAGTAACTAGCATTTGTCAAAATATTTCAAAGATAGCATCTTCTTCTTTGCTTCTTCGTATCTAACTGATTGTCAGGCCGTTGCGAAACCTGAATTTTAGGCTAAGGAAACTGGGACTTTACAGGCAGTAAACTCCGACTTTACCCTAACTAAAGTCCCACTTTAGTCCGTCTAAACTCCCAGTTTCCATACTACAAAATCAAATTGTCAGTTATTTTCAAAATCACACCTACAAAAGTCTGACAGTTCTGACAGTTGACAGTTTTAAATCAACGCCCTCTTACCTGCAAAATCCGGCTTTGAGGATGATATCTGAGTATATTTCTATAAGTATTATTATACTTATTTATAATATTAATTAATATATAATTTAATTAATATTATTAAAATTCTAAACACTTCCTGTCCCCACCCCCTACCACTAGGGTGCAATAATAAAACTGTCAACTGTCAGAACTGTCAGATTCTCAAAACGACCACTTCTTTTGTACAAAACTTAATGCGTCTCAACGTCTTAACGTCTGAACGTCTTTGGAACAAAAGCTCACTTATTTCATGGGAAACTTACCCACATACTTCATCTCCTTCAGAATGCGGGACTGGCGCTTGAGCATGTAGGCGGAAGGCGATTTGCTGGAGAACTTGCGGGGATTGGGCAGCGTAGCGGCAATGAGGGCACACTCGCTGCGAGTGAGGTCTTTGGCATCCTTGCCAAAGTGCTCCTCGGCAACGGCCTGCGCCCCATAGAGACCCTCACCCATCTCGATGGAATTGAGATAGACCTCCATGATGCGCTGCTTGGGCCACAGAACTTCTATCAGCACGGTGAAATATGCTTCAAAGCCCTTGCGCGTCCAGCTTCGGCCTGGCCACAGGAAAACGTTCTTGGCCGTCTGCTGGGAGATGGTCGAGGCACCCAGTTTGCGCTTCTCTGGGTGCTCACGGTTGCGCTTGGCGGCATGCTCAATGGCTTTGTAGTCGAAGCCGTGATGCTCCAGGAATCGGGCATCCTCGCTGGCCATAACGGCAACGGGCAGCGACGGGGAGATATTCTCCAGCGGCTCCCAGTCGTGTGAGAGTTTCAGGCTCCTGCCCTCAGAGACCTGCTGGAAGCAGCGGATGACCATCAATGGTGTCACCCAGACGGGCAGAAAGCGGAGCGCGACTACAGAAAGAATAGTGGAAGCAAAGAATGCCACCACTATCCATTTCAAAGTTTTCTTAATAAGCCTGAAAGGATTCAACCTTTTCACCTTTCTACTTTTTACCTATTTACTATTTTACCTTTTACTGAGCCTGCTGCTGAGCCTCCTGGATCATCTTCTGAGAAGCGTACATGTAAACCTCCACGCGACGGTTCTGCTCCTGTCCGGCCTTTGTGGCATTAGATGCAACGGGGTTGGCCTCGCCAAAGCCCTCGACGCTCTTGATCTGAGAAGCGGGAACGGCCAGAGACATCAGATAAGAAGAAACAGAGGTTGCACGGTCGAGCGAGAGAGCCTGGTTCTTCTGGGCACTCTGCTCAGGCGTGGAGTTCTTCCAGCCCTGATTGTCGGTATAGCCCTGAATGGCTACGTCGCAGTCGCTGTTGTTCTTCAGAACGCTGGCCAGCTGCTGAAGCGAAGCCTTTGAGGAAGCGGTCAGGTCAGACTTACCAGTCTTGAAGAGGATACCAGAGTCGAATGTCATCTTCACAGCCTCAAGGCCATTGGCATCGGTCACTTCCTCAACCTGAGCATTCTGGATAGCCTCAGCCTCCTTCTTGGCCTTATCCATCTTCTTACCGATGATGGCTCCTGCGCCAGCACCTACGGCACCACCCACGGCAGCACCGATAGCTGTATTACCAGCCAAAGCACCCACAATAGCACCAAGGGCAGCACCACCGCCTGCTCCGATAAGAGCGCCCTTACCTGTGTTACTCATTCCGCAACTCACCACCAGCGCAGCGCACAAGGTGACAGCAATCGTCTTTAAACTTTTCATAATTCCTAATTTTAATCGTTAAACGTTGATTTTCGCTGCAAAGATAATTATTATTTCAGACAAAAGAACAAAAGAAACAAAAAATTATATGTTCTTATGTACTTATGTCTGAAATTTTATGTAATTTTGCACGCAAATTCGCAAAATTAGAGTATAACAATGGCAAAAGAATTAAAAGATTTAACGAAAAGAGCTGATAATTACAGCCAGTGGTTCAATGACCTGGTAGTGAAGGCTGACCTTGCCGAGCAGAGCGCCGTGCGCGGCTGTATGGTCATCAAGCCCTACGGCTATGCCATCTGGGAAAAGATGCAGCAGCAACTGGATAAGATGTTCAAGGAGACGGGTGCACAGAACGCCTATTTCCCCCTGTTGATTCCCAAGTCGTTCCTCAGTCGTGAGGCTGAACACGTAGAGGGCTTCGCCAAGGAGTGTGCCGTGGTGACCCACTATCGTCTGCGTGCCAAGGAGGATAAGAGCGGCGTGGAGGTAGATCCTGCAGCCAAACTCGAAGAGGAACTGATTGTCCGTCCCACTTCGGAAACGATTATCTGGAACACTTATAAGAACTGGATCCACTCGTGGCGCGACCTGCCCCTGATGTGCAACCAGTGGTGCAACGTGATGCGCTGGGAGATGCGCACCCGTCCGTTCCTCCGCACTTCGGAATTCCTCTGGCAGGAGGGCCATACCGCCCATGCCACCCGTGAGGAGGCTGAGGAGGAAGCACAGAAGATGTTGAAGGTCTACGCCAAATTTGCCGAAGAGTGGATGGCCGTACCCGTTGTACAAGGTGTAAAGAGCGAGACCGAGCGTTTTGCCGGAGCCCTCGACACCTACACCATCGAGGCGATGATGCAAGATGGTAAGGCTCTGCAGAGTGGCACTTCCCACTTCTTGGGACAGAACTTCGCCAAGGCCTTCGAAGTGCAGTATCTGAATAAGGAGAACAAGCCCGAGTATGTGTGGGCTACCTCTTGGGGTGTCTCTACTCGTCTGATCGGTGCCCTCATCATGACTCACAGCGATGATAACGGTCTCGTATTGCCCCCCCGTCTCGCCCCCATCCAGGTGGTCATCATCCCCATCGCCACCAAGCCCGAGCAGATGGAGCAGGTGAACAACGAGGTGCAGCCCATCATCGAGGAACTGCGTCAGAAGGGAATCACCGTGAAGTTCGACGATGCAGACAACAAGCGTCCTGGCTTCAAGTTTGCCGACTATGAGCTCAAGGGTGTTCCTGTGCGCCTGGTGCTTGGAGCCCGTGATCTGGAGAACGGCACTATCGAAGTGATGCGCCGCGATACCTTGGAGAAGGAGACCCGCAGTATTGAGGGTATCGCCCAGTATGTGGAGCAACTGCTGGAGGACATCCAGAAGAACATCTTTGTGAAGGCTAAGACTTTCCGCGATGCTCATATCTACGAATGCGACAACTACGAGGAGTTCAAGGAGCGCGTGAAGGACGGCGGATTCTTCCTCTGCCATTGGGACGGTACAGCCGAGACTGAAGCACAGATCAAGGAAGAGACTCAGGCCACCATCCGTTGCGTGCCTTTCGGTGTAGAGCAGACTCCTGGTGTCGATATGGTGAGCGGCAAGCCCTCGAAGGCTCGTGTCATCATCGCCAGAAGCTATTAACAGATTCCCCTGTCAATTCAATAATCCCCGTCAGATTCCATATCAGACGGGGATTTTTTTTCTAAGTGCATAACGCTATGCCAGTCGTTGAATGGCATCGCGACATTGTTCCATGAGCCAGCGGGGCGTACTGGTGGCACCACAGATGCCTACAGTCTTTATACCTTCGAGCCAGGCGGAGTCTATCTCCTGTGCATCCTCTACGAGATGACTGTTAGGATTGACGCGCAGACACTCGTTGAAGAGCACCTTACCGTTGGAACTCTTGCGGCCGCAGACGAAGAGGATCAGGTCGTGGCGGGCAGCGAACTGTGAAATGTTCGGCATACGGTTGGCAACGCTACGGCAAATGGTGTCGAACGAGCGGAAGGTGGCCTCGGGGGCTATATGCTGCTGGATGTACTCGATGATGCGATGATACTCGTCGAGCGACTTCGTGGTCTGTGAGTAGAGGTAGATGTCACGCGAAAAGTCAAGACGTGTCACCTCGTCGAAGTTCTCGATGACGATGGCGTTCGACTGTGTCTGTCCGACAAGTCCCAGCACCTCGGCATGACCTTTCTTGCCGAAGATGACAATTTGGGGAGTCAGGAGTGAGGAATGTGGAGTGAGATTACTCTCGTCGTACTGCTTCTTGATGCGTTTCTGGAGCTGGAGCACCACAGGACAGGTGGCATCGATGATCTCAATGTTGTTACGACGGGCGAGCTCATAGGTCTCTGGGGGCTCACCATGGGCACGCAGTAGGACTTTCACATCGTGAAGTTCACGCAGGTCGTCGTGGTTGATGGTGATGAGTCCCAGATCCTTCAACCGCTCGCACTCCATGCCGTTGTGAACGATGTCTCCCAGACAATAGAGAGTCTTATCACTGGTGCCAAGTTCTTCCTCGGCTTTCTTGATGGCGGTGGTCACACCAAAACAGAAACCACTGCCTTCGTCGATTTCAATCTGGATCATTTTTTCAGTTCGTTAAAATAAAGATCAAGCAAATCTTGGGCGGCGATGAACGAGGTTTTCTGACCGGCGAGGACGATCTGCTCGGCAGCCTGCAACTGGGCCTTCACATGCGGGTTATTGTAGAAGTTCAGACGCAGGTGTTCGTTGATGCTTTCGTACATCCAGTATTTCGACTGTTCATTACGACGGTAGTCGAAATAGCCGTTGGCTTTCACAAAATCAATATATTCGTAGATCATGTCCCACACCTCCTTGATACCATAACCATAAAAACCGGAATAGCAGAGCACCTTCGGCGTCCATCCACTCTCAGGCATAGGGAAGAAGTGGAGGGCATTGCGGAAGTTAGTGGCGGCCATCTGACAGCGATCGACATTATCGCCGTCGCACTTATTGATAACAATGCCATCGGAAATCTCCATGATACCACGTTTGATGCCTTGCAACTCATCTCCCGTACCAGCGACCTGGATGAGCAGGAAGAAGTCGACCATCGAGTGACAGGCGGTCTCACTCTGCCCCACTCCCACTGTCTCAACGAAGATCTTATCAAAGCCAGCAGCCTCACAGAGGATGATGGTCTCACGCGTCTTACGGGCCACACCACCCAAGGAGCCTGCTGACGGACTAGGACGTATAAACGAGTCAGGATGCTGGGCAAGCTTCTCCATACGGGTCTTGTCGCCGAGGATGCTGCCTTTCGTACGTTCACTGGAGGGGTCGATAGCAAGAACTGCCAGACGACCTCCCTTCTCCTTCAGCACATGGACGCCAAACTCGTCGATACTCGTGGACTTACCGGCGCCAGGCACACCACTGATACCCACACGTACGCTGTTGCCACTATAGGGCAAACACTTATTGATCACCTCCTGTGCCTTGGCCTGATGATCGGGGTTGACACTTTCGATAAGGGTGACAGCCTGTGAAAGGATTGTGACATCACCCTTGACGATGCCCTCTACCATCTCGCCGACGGAGAGTTCACGACGACGGAAACGGTTGCGCTTCAGGTAGGGATTGATGATGGAGGGCTGCTCCACACCACTGTTCACCTGCAGACCGGCATATTCTGAACTGTTCTCGGGATGGTCCATGATTATTATTTTTTAATATTAATAACGACTTTAGGATGATCAGGGTCATTAGTGATCATAAGAATACGCGGACGACCCTTCACCTTGGCCAGTTCCTGGGCATAACCGATAATACGGAGCGTGGTGTTCTGACCAGGTTCTATCCGCTGTTTGCCAAGAGTGACCTTCAGACCTCCAGTGTACATCTGCATCGTCGAGATGACGAGTGTTGAGGCACCAGTATTCGTCAACACCACATCGGTCGTTTTCTTATTCTTTCCACCAAAATCCGTAAAATCCAGGTCGGTGGCAGAGATCTGCAACTGTGGGGCCTGGGCACGACTCACGCCCTCAAACTGACTGAGGTCGGGCAAAAGAGTGACGGAGACATCCATCGCCTTGTCGGCACTGACCTTCTCACCCAACTGCTGGGCAAGGAAAACCTGAGTCTTCGTCAGTCCATAATCACGCAGCTTGTCAGACTGGAGGGTGACGGTGATGGTGCCACTCTGTCCCGGCTGGAGAGCCTCAGGCCTGACAGTGGCATCGAGATACGACGGCAGATGAAGCAGCCGCGGGGCCATGGTTTCCGTGCTGTTGTTCAAGATGTGGATCTCCTGAACGGGCTTGTCACCCTTGTTCACGTCATCGAACTCAAGCACATCCAGATCGAGCAACAGGGTTCCCATGGCGAGGGGATAGCTGCCGGAGTAGTCCTGCATTTCCTTGAGCACCACACCACGCATGGTGAGATAGACGGGTTTCTTAAAGCCTTTGGCCATCAGGGCGGCGGACTTCTGGAAATGTCCCAACTGACGGGCATCATAGGTCATACTGATCGTGAACTTCTCCCCTGCACCCACCTCACGCGGATAATCCACTCTCGTACAACCACAGTCGGGGTGCACACTCTCGATGGTGAGTTTACGGCCTTTGTTCTTTATTTCAAACGTGGCAGTCACAGGCTGCTGATAGCCAGTACGTCCACACTCGACAGTCTGGGAGGTAATCTCCAGCTTCTGCGCGAAAGCCGCTGAAGATGTCAAAGCGAAAAACAAAAACAATATCTTCTTTATCATCATTATCTCATTTTCAATGTTCAATAGTTAACGTTCAATCTCTAACGTCTGCGAATGCGTGGTGCCACGGAACTCGGGTGCATAGGCACACTGAACGGTACACGTACCCGTCTCGTAACGTCCTGCACGGTCTACATAATACACATTCTCGATGGTATGGGTACCCTTCGACAGACAATCAAAGTAATAATTGGTCGTGTTGTCCTTCGGTGTGCAATACGACCCGCTATGCCAGCCACTGAGTTGTCTGACAGGCTCCAGACAGGCAGCACGCTTGTCCTGCACCTGTACGAAGTCGTAGTCGCGGTCGGCGGTGATGGTGATGCGCACTCTGATACGGTCGCCCACTTTCAGTTGACAATTGACAGTTGACAGTGGAGAGTTTTTGGCATCGAGGAATTCGCGCTTGACGGTGAGTCCTTGGCCCGTATCGGTGATATTCTTCGTGGCCTGCACAAACTGGGCGTAAACGGCTCCCCACGACGTACCCTCGGTGGCCTTGGCGATGGTGAGGGTCTGGCAATCCTTCTGTACGGGGGTCTTCACATAGCCTATGGCAGCGGTGGCCTTCGGCAGTTCCAAAAGTTTACCTTCGACACGGATGTCGGCCTGCGCAGCATCCAGACGCAGACGGTCGTCCTGACCACCCTGACTTCCCAGGAACGCATACACGGCATTCACACTGTTGATGGGTGTGTCCCAGGCCTGTGTACGCTTCTCCTGCAACAGCCAGCGCTGCATCTCCTCGATGGTCTGCTGGTCGTCTGGCATCAGCCTCTGCAAAGCCTCGATGGCGATGGTCTGGGTCGGGATTTTGTAGTCGTACCACGAGTAGCCGGCACGCGGGGTGTCATAATATCGGCCCATATCCTCACGGAACACGGTGTACTCCTTCAACGACTGGGCATACTCCGCAGCACGTTTCGTGTCACACTTCGAGAGGATAACAGCCGTCAGGGCCTTCTCGTAGATCGACTGTGTCTTGATCTCTTTCTTCAACAGTCGCAGTAGGTAGTCGTTGGCGGCCTGTACGTCTTTGGGTAGCTCACGTCCGTCGAGGGTGGTGAGATAGAGCCACTGCAGGGCCTTGAAACTAGGGAACGACACGCTGTGGCCTTCCTTCTCCCATTTCTTCATTTCCTCCACTTCTGCCACGATCTCATTCCCCATGAAACCGAAGGCCTCGGAGAGCATCTGACGAGTCTCCTTCTGTTCTCCAGCCATCGCATTGAGGCGCACCAGCATCTCACTGACGGCGACGGTCATATAGAACGAGCCCGGCATACCCGGCCACCAGGTCCACGAACCATCAGCCTTCTGCAGTTTCTCCAACTTACCGACAGCCGAACTGATACGGTTCTGCAGAAGATTCTCGTCGAAAAAATCGCCAAGACGCTGTTTCTGTTCCGTCTCACGGTCGGCATCCATCACCCATGGGGTCTCGTTGAGCACAAGGTCTTTCAACTCCTGGTTCTTCTCAAGCTGTGAGGTCAGCGAGCCGTTATCTCCCTGGGCAGCCTCCTGCTTCCAGAGTGCGAAGGCAGTCTTAGCCTGCGGGTTACGGCAGAGGATCAGTCGGCCCAGCGAATTGGCATAGAACGAGGCAGCCTGTGAGATAGCATCGTCATCCGATGGTGTTCCCACCGTCGGCAGGGCCTGAATCATCAGCCAGGCAGGGTTGTTGGTATATTCGAAGGTTAACTTACCGTTGGTACCATCAACAGGAATAAGTTTCGAGAGATCGATGGTCTCGGTACCTGCATGATGCTGGGTGATGGGCAGTGTGACGGTCACACGCTCCTTCGACGGCAACACGGGCAGATAGTGCTGTTCGCCATCGGAGAAACCCTTACCACTGACGCTCATCTGACAGATCAGGAGTGAGTGGTCAGAGGTCAGAGGTGAGAGGGAGAACGTGATGGGGGTGGTATCACCGGCCTTCAGCTTCACGGTCTGCGACAATTCAGTGACCACGCCATTGGTTTCTGGATCAATGAGTTTCAGCACAGCCTTGCCAGTGAGATCCTTCTGACTGGTATTAAAGATACGGGCAGAGATGGTGGCCTCGTCACCCTCACGCACAAAGCGGGGCACATTGGGCTGGATCATCACATCCTTCTGGGCGACGGTCTCACCTTCAATCATACCGTAACAGAGATCTTTCGTATGGGCCAGTCCCATAAACCGCCAGATGGTCAGACTTTCGGGGAGCGTGAACTTCAAGGCTACGCACCCCGTCTTGTCTGTCGTCAGCTGGGGATAGAAGAACGCGGTCTCGTTCAGGTTCTCACGCATCTGCACCTGATCGCCTTGTATTTCCTCTTGTGTATCTGCTTCTTCAACGACCTCCTTGGCCTTGAGCACCTCACCATCAGCCATGTCATTGCCCATCACCTCGAAGGCGTCTTCCGTCATCCTGGAAGCCGACTTCGACAACATCCTCGGCTCTGCCATCACGGCTCCAGATGCCTCTAACACGGCACCACGTGAATAACGACGGAAACGGTAACCATAATATGAAGGATAGACACTGTCGTCGAATGAGCTGAACTCCAGGTCATCTACTGTCTGGCTGCTCCACGGACGGGAAGCGGTCTCTGACCGTCTGTAGTGTGTGGCATAGGTCCACCTGCTGTTTGGCAACGGCAGATAGATATAGGGTGTCAGTCCCCACTGGTGCTTCACCAACATATCGAGACTCTGGTCGTAAAGTGTCGCCATCAGCTGGGCATCGGCAGGCTTTCCGTCGGGATCCTTCACTAGGAGAGTCCACTCTTCCTGTTGTCCAGGCGTCAGACGGTCTCTGAAGGTTTCCCACTCCAGACGCAGTTTCTTGTCGGGCAGAGGACGCTGGATCTGTGCCGTATGGGTGTGGCACTGACCATTCTTCACCCAGGCGAAGGTCAGCAACAGACCATTGCCGTATTTTTCTTCGTAAGTCAGTTTCAGGTTCAGCAACTGGTCACTGCGTTCAACGGTTCCCCGTTTGATGACTTGATCGCCGGCAAAGATGCTATAGACGATATGCACGTCAGGATCGGAAGAACCGACCTGAACGGTGACAGGCTTGCCGTCGTTGGAGAACTGCGTGGCCGACTGCCAGAACCAATCGTCAGTCTTCGTAGCGGGACGCTCATCGTCGAGGGAGAAGACCACGAACTCACGCTTGATGGAGTCGCCCTCGCAGACAGCCTCAAGGGTATGCTCACCAGAGTTGACAGTTGACAGTTGACAGTTTACAGTGGTCTTGGCTTTCTGCCATTTGCCACCATCAACACGGTATTTTACCTCTGCATCGAGGTCTTTTCCTGCAGCGTTCAGCAGATGGAATGTGGCAGTGGGTTTGTCATCGATCAGCACCTTCTCTGCCAAGTCTACATTCAGTGCTTGCTTGCGGTTACCCAAGGGCAGCGATAACTGACCTGTACGGGTCTCACCGGCACTGTCGGTCACATCGGCAGTCACCACAAACTGGTAGAACATCGTATAGCTGGTCTCGGGCATCGTCAGCGGCATCGTCACATCAAACTGTCCGTCACCGTCTGTGACACCCTCACCGCTATAGAGCTCATCACCTTCACTCGAATGACCTATCACGGAGGTATCCCAGTAGCGGCTGTACGACCACCACCAGTAGGCCCTGCGACGCACGACCTTATAGCTCACCTTTGCCCCCTGCACGGGCACACCGGCATAGCTCATGGCTGTAGCTTTCACCGTCAGTGTGTCACCAGCGGCATAGGCCTGCTTCACCTCGGGGAAGTCCACATGGAACGTCGGACGCTTGTATTCTTCCACACGGAAATAGTGGGTCTCACCATTCACCTGAATAGAGTATCTGCCCGTCAAACCTGACGACGGCAAAGTGAACTCAACGCCACATGTTCCATAGGCATCAGTGGTTGCTTTCTGTTCCGATACCACTTTGTAGTTGGCGTCGCGCAACTGGAACGTGACGGACTTGCCTTCACGCACCTTCTGGTCCATACCGTTGGTTACCTGATAAAGCAAGGCCGAGGCCAACACCTTCTGTCCCGGACGGTAGATGGCCCGGTCGGTATATACGCAGACACGGTTCACCTGCTGTTTGTTTGAATAGAAGCTGTAGCGATTGTTATTGCGCAACGGCGGACAGGCATTGTCCGAGTCGGTCCAGGCATAGACCTCCTGCCGGCGAGTGCCATCTTTCGACTTGTAGATATACTCACCCTTCGCATCGGTCACGGCCACGGTCTCTTCATATCGGGCATAGGTGGTATAGTCCCAAATACGCAGATGGGCACCGGCGATGGGCTGTCCCGTTGTGGCATTGACCACAACATACCGCACACCCTCGTGGTTGGGCTGGTCTTCTGCGATGGTATAGACATCGGTCACATAATACAGGTGACGGACAATCTTTGTCGAAGGATTCGAACGGAGCTCCACCATATATACACCTACGGGCAGTCCTTCGAGCGTCAACGAGTCTTCGAACTCCTCATAAGGCTGATGGCCTGTATATTCACGCTTCTGCTCATAGACCACCCCATCCAGCAGAGGCTCAATCTTCTCATAGCCATTCTTGGTGTCGGGCGACTCATTGAAATCCCCACGACAGTTCAACCGGTAGACGGTCATCGTCAGCGACTGCAGGTTTCTCATGTCGGAGAGGGTCACCTTCTGCGACTTTCCGGGCAGCGACACTTGGAGGTCATAACTGAGCCGGAACTGCGGATTGGTTATCTCCTCCCGTTCATTACTGAGGGTAGCCAGACGCGGCCAGCTCCTACCCCACTTGTCCAAGGCTTCGCAGATATAGTCGTACTTCTCGCCTTTGGCATCCCAGGCTATCTGATTGTACCGTTTCAAAGCCAGTTCCCCGACCTCCGGCAGATCCTCATACTTCTTGATGAGTGCATCGAGCTTATCCTTCCCACCATATCTGAAGGCCTCGGCGGCTACGATACAGGCCGCCCGGCGGTTGCCTCTATTCTTATAATAGGTATAAAGGGTTTCCAAATCATCGCCCAACTCATAACCCACGACGTGCAACAGGTCATTGTCGAAAATCCCAGCATCGACACCATGGATCACGAACGGCGCATAGCTTTTGTCCTTCACCTGGGCCAGCCGCTCACAGAGGGCGGGTGTCAGCTTGGGGCGCTCCACCTCGATGCCCAACTGCGAATTGTTCGAACAGACTCGCCAGAGTACGGTCTGCCAGACGGTCTTCAGCACCTCGTTATTGGTGGCCTCGCACTGATGCTTCATCTCCTCCATGGCGGGCTTCAACGAGTCGGGTGCGATGGTTGCCATCACTTGCGCACTCAGCAGACTGGCCTTCAACAGCTGACCGTAGTCACGACCTTTCGTGGCTTTCTTCACGATCTTCTGAAGGATATCATACTCCGTCTTCGGCAAGTCCTTATCGCCTGCCGTTTCCACTTTCTTCCAGAGCGAAGAATAAGACTGTCCAAACAACGTCAATGGCATGATCATTACAAGCAATAAAGTGAATAATTTCTTCATTTCCTTAAACTTTAAACTGTCAACTGTCAATTATCAACTGTCAACTGTCAACTAAAATCATTGCAAAGGTAGAGAAATAATTTCAAAAACATTTTGGAATTTACATTTATTATATTATCTTTGCAGCAAATTGCAACATTTATGATTAACCAACAGCTATTAAATCCAGCGAGCATCGTCGTTATCGGCGGTTCTAACAATGTACACAAGCCTGGCGGCTCTATCGTACGTAACCTCATCAGCGGCGGTTATCAAGGTACCCTGCGCATCGTGAATCCCAAAGAAGATGAAGTGCAGGGCATCAAGGCCTTTCACGATGCCCGTGAACTGCCCCCGACCGATCTGGCCATCCTCGTGGTGGCAGCGAGGTTTTGCCCTGACTATGTGGAACTGCTAGCCAAGGAGAAGCAGACGCGTGCCTTCATCATCATCTCTGCCGGTTTCGGCGAAGAAACGAAGGCGGGAGCCGAACTCGAGCAGCGTATCCTTGACACCTGTGAGATGTACGGTGCAGCGCTGATCGGCCCCAACTGTATCGGACTGCTCAACCGCAATCACCACAGCGTCTTCACCTTACCCATCCCTAACCTGGATCCTAAGGGTGCCGACTTCATCAGCGGTAGTGGTGCCACAGCAGTATTTATCCTTGAGAGTGCAGTTATTAAAGGCTTGAAATTCAATTCGGTATGGAGCATTGGGAATGGTAAGCAGATTGGCATCGAAGACGTGTTACAGTATATGGACGACAACTTCGATCCCGAGCGCGATTCGAAGGTAAAGTTGCTCTATATCGAGAACATCGCCGACCCCGATAAGCTGCTGTTCTATGCCAGCAATCTCATCCGCAAGGGCTGCCGCATCGCTGCCATCAAGGCGGGATCCAGCGAGAGTGGTTCACGGGCGGCTTCCAGTCATACGGGTGCCATTGCCTCCAGCGACTCAGCTGTCGAGGCCCTCTTCCGCAAGGCGGGCATCGTGCGCTGCTTCTCCCGCGAGGAACTCACCACCGTCGGCTGTATCTTCACCCTACCCCCACTCAACGGTAAGAACTTCGCCATCGTCACTCATGCGGGAGGACCCGGCGTGATGCTGACCGATGCCCTGTCGAAAGGCGGTCTCAACGTGCCGAAGATCGAAGGACCGGATGCCGAAGAACTAAAAACAAAGCTCTTCGCCGGCTCATCCACTGCCAACCCCATCGACTTCCTCGCTACAGGCACGGCTGAGCAGTTAGGCACTATCATTGACTACTGCGACCAGAAGTTTGACCAGATCGATGCTATCGCCGTCATCTACGGCACGCCGGGACTCACCCAGCTCTACGAGGCCTACGACGTGCTCGACCGGAAGATCCGTGAGTGCAAGAAACCGATCTTCCCCATCCTACCCAGTCTGCATACCGCAGGCCCCGAGGTGGCGGAGTTCCTGGCCAAAGGACACGTGAACTTCAGCGACGAGGTGACGCTGGCCACGGCCCTCTCACAGATCATGCGCACCCCCAAGCCTGCCCCATTTGAGGTACAACTCTACGGCATCGACATCACCCGTCTCCATAAGACCATCTACCGCGAGACCAACCGTCTGAAATTTGAAGGCATCACCACAGGCTACCTCGCCCCCGACACCGTCCGCGAGATTCTCTCTTGTGCGGGCATCCCGATGGTTCCAGAACAGGTATCTTCCTCGAAGGACGAGCTCATCGCCTTTGCCGAGAAGACAGGTTATCCCATGGTGGCCAAGGTTGTAGGCCCTGTTCACAAGAGCGATGTGGGTGGTGTGACACTGAATATCCATACTGCCGAACATCTCTCTCTCGAGTTCGACCGTATGATGCAGATCCCTGATGCCACAGGTGTGATGGTGCAGAAGATGCTCAAGGGTACCGAGTTGTTCATCGGCGCCAAATATGAGGAACGTTTCGGCCATGTGGTACTCTGTGGTCTGGGCGGTATCTTCGTCGAGGTGCTGAAGGACGTATCATCAGGTCTCGCCCCCCTCTCCTATGGCGAGGCTTTCTCGATGATCCATTCCCTGCGGGGTTACAAGATCATCAAGGGCACCCGCGGACAGACAGGACTCAACGAACAGAAGTATGCGGAGATCATCGTACGACTCTCCACGCTGCTCCGTTTCGCCACAGAGATCAAGGAGATCGACATCAACCCCCTGCTGGCCGACGAACACAGCGTCACTGCCGTCGATGCCCGCATCCGCATAGAACGTTAGGATGTGCCTCCATCAATGAAGATACATCCTAACTATGATTGCTGTTCAATTGGGCCATCGACTGGCAACGCCAGGAGCGCATGAAGACCTGGGCTTACAAACTCGATGCCCGTGCCGGGGAGCTGCCTTTCTGGCCATTGGTGAAGCGTCTCTATGACTGGACCAAGAACCGTATGGCCGATTGTGCGGAGGATGATTCTGAGGCTAATGAGCTGATGCTGAAGCGCGTGCCGTATCACGCCCTGAACTATGCTGCACCTTTTATAGACATGCGTCATTTCGAGAGTATGCATCTGGAAGGCAAATTCTGGGAAGGGGAGTATGAGGTGGATGACACGGACTGGAAACTCTGCGAACTCATCGCCCGCATCCAGTACGCCACGCAGCAGCACTTCTTCGGGGTGATGGCTGAGAAGTATTTCGACGACATGAACAACGACGTGCAGATCACGGGCAAGCGGCATCAGCAGAAGTCTGTAGACGGCTACAACCGACTGCCGGAGGTGTTCACGAAGGAGGATGTCAGAAGTTGCTTCGGCTATGAAAGCGAAAGTACCGTAAGAGGGAAACTCAAAAGGCTTATTGACTCTGGGATGGTGCAGAAATTGGAAGAAGATGAGAACGGCTGTGTTCAGGTCAAGTATAGAAAGGTCAGCAGAATGTGTGCGTAAATTGCGTTTCGCGTTTCATGTTTCATGTTTCAAAAAGAAAAATCAAAATGGAAAAAGTAAGTATCAACAAAACTATTCGTCTCTCCCAGCACTATACGCTGGGGGAGATGACCAAGACGGGCACGGGGATCCAGCGGAAGAAGGGCGGGCGCTATTGGCTGCACTTCGCCGTGAGGCCCGAGGACAACCGAAGAAAGACAGGGTTACTACAGGTTTAGACTTCGGCTTAATATTCCAAATCAGCCTGAATCTTCGCAGATTTGGGCAGATTTATTTGTATCTTTCAGGAATAATCCATATCTTTGCACCATGATGATGATAAATATAAGCAACTTGCATCGGAGACTGTCAATATGGCACAGGCATCTGGTTATGGCCTTCTTTCTGTTTGCCATAACCATTTCCGCCTCTGCAGAAGACTTCATATACGACGGAATAGCCTATCGGATTCTTCCGAACGAGCCTGCTACGGTGGAGGTAACGAGAAGTGAAGACATTACTTATTCGGGCTCTGTCGCCATTCCTGCAGAAATTACACATTCATCAGAGACTTACCTGGTAAAAGGCGTTGGAGACGGGGCCTTCCTCTGTTGCGACGGCCTTTTGTCCGTGGCACTGCCCGACAACTGCCAGCGGATAGCAGACCGTGCATTCTACGGCTGTTCTGCGCTCAGGGAGATTCTGTTTGGAGACAACCTGGAAAGAATCGGCAACTACGCCTTCCACGACTGCAGGTCGCTCACCTCTATCACCCTCCCTAAGACCATACGGTCGATAGGCCGGGCATGCTTCAAGAATTGTACAGGTCTCCGTCATATTGATGTCGACGCCACCACCCCACCCGCTCTCTCAGAGACCGCCTTCCTGAACAGCTACAGCGGTACGATGAAAGACCAGATCGTGGTTCTTGTCCCTGCGGGAAAAGCCGAGGCATACAGGAACGCCGACGGATGGAGTAGCTTCACCCACATCACCGACCAGTCGGACAACAGCCATCATGTGTTGTTCTCCACGATCATAGAGGGCGAGGGAACAATCGTCTACAAAGACCATGACTATGACACGTCGGAGACTTTCCCCGTCGTTTCAGGCTCATCGGTGACCCTGCAGATCAGAGAGGGCCACGACTGCACACTGTCGCGCCTCTCCTTGAATGATGAGGACATCCTTCCGCAAGTTGAGAACCATACCGTGGAGATCGGTCCCATCCAGCAGAACACGGTGTTGAAGGCCGTCTTCGAGAAACGGAAGGCATACCTCACCCTCTGCCACAACAAGAACGGGAACCTGCAGATAGACATCAACGAAGGACAAACCGTCAATCTCAGGATCAATGCCAATGACGGTTGGCAGATCTATTCGGTAACAGTCGACAATGAGGATGTGACCTCGCAAGTGGACAAGGACAACTGCATCAGGATTCCAAAGGCAAAAAGTGGCATGAGCATACGTGTAGTGCTGGAAAAGAACGGCCAGTTCACCATCTGGAATGCTGACGGCCTACAAACCAGCTGTCCTATTGACGACCCTATCGTCATTCCCGAGAATGCCCTTGCGGCAGACCTCACCGACATCCTGACGCCCACGGTCATCCCCAACTTAAACCCCAACACCATCTTCCTGGCAGACGCTGGAACCGTGATGGAGGAAAGGCTGAAGGGCAACAATGTGGTGTGCGACGGTCACGCCAGAAGCATCCGCCTTTACGACGGGAACGACGTCTATATCCCCTGTGACATTGAAGCAGAGAGAATAGAGTACAGTCGCTTCTCGCCAAATGACAGCGGACAGGAATGCAGCTGGGAAACCATCTGCCTGCCGTTTTCTGTGGACTACATCACCACCAGCGACGGAGAGGAAGGGATTGACTGGTTCAGGGACAAGGATGACAAGGAGAAGGATTTCTGGCTGTGCGAATGGGAGGGCACAGACGGTGAGAGCCTGCTGTTCAACTATGCCAGCCAGTGGAACGCCCGTCAGCCCTATCTGATGGCCATACCCTCTTCCGGATACGGCTCGCCCCATCATTTGCAAAATAAGGAATTGACCTTCCACGCTTCCAACAAGACACTTCATCCCACGGGGGAAGCCGTGCAGGAGAGGTCGCCCTATTCGTTTCATGGCACATCGGCGAAGGCAGAGTTGGACGACGTCTACACCCTCAACGCAGGAAAGGGGCTGTTCGAACTGCAGGCAAGGGAAGGAATCGACGCCTTTCGTGCCTATTTCAAGCACACTCTGCCTGGCAAGCCAACGGCATTACCCATCGCAGGCATTGCAGACGACATTGAGGATTCCTGTCACGACCACACATCCATCATAGACAGAAACACCGTTGAGCCCATCATCTGGCAGGCATACAACCTCAAGGGGGAGAGAGTGCCCCAGGGAGCACCGTCTTCACCTCACGGGATCATCATCTACAACAAGAAGAAACACGTCGTGAAATGACTACATAGCAAAAGGGCGCATCATAAAGAAACCATTGATATTTCTCGTCACATTTTTCATATCCGTTGTCGGCCATAGCCAATCAGCCAGACAGGACATCGTCAACAACGTCTATCTATCTGCCGGACTGCTGACCGCCTACCCAGGGCCTCTGCAGGACACACTGACGCCCCCACCCTCAGGGAAGAAGCCCTTCTATATCAGCACTTACTGCAGACACGGCTCCCGTCATCTCATGGGTGCCGGCTCATACACGGCTCCCATTGACATGCTCAAGACAGCCCAGAACGCCGGGACGCTCACGAATTTCGGCCAGCAGATCCTGGAACGGCTGGAAATCATGAACGAGCACTCCCTCAACAGATACGGCGAACTGACCAAGATAGGCCTCGCCCAATGGCAAGGCATTGCAAAAAGAATGGTCAGCAACTTTCCTGAGATCTTCACAGACTCCTCATCTGTCGACGCACGCAGTTCCATTTACATCAGATGCATCTTGTCTATGGAGACGCTGTTGCAAGAACTGAAAGCCTTCAATCCGCAATTGAAAGTCTTCCATGATGCCTGCGAGAACGATATGTCTTTCATACTCCCGGGCTATTCCTCCAGCAGGGCTGCCACGAGGAGTGAGGCACCCACCATCCCGTTGCCCACCATCAATGGCGACCGCATAGCGGGAGAACTTTTCGGCAAGGAATACACGAAAGAAATTGACACGGAAGACCTTATGCTATATCTGTTTGAACTGGCATCTCAGATTCAGAACACCGAACTTCGTGACAGTTTCTCGCTCTATGAGATATTCAACGACGATGAGCTATATGATATCTGGAGACTTCAGAACGCGTCTGCCTACAATCATTTTCACAAGGGAGAAGACACGGAGGCATTGTTGGAGAGAATCCTCGAAGATGCCGACAAAGCCATAACCGACCATTCACCCTGTGCTCATTTCAGGTTCGGGCACGAGTCGGTATTGCTGCCGTTAGCCTGCAGGATGGGCATCAACAATCTTGACAAAGACTACAACAGCGCCGAGGAACTTGAAGCGGCAGACTGGAAGACATATCGCATCTATCCCATGGCAGGCAACATTCAGATCATCTTCTATCGCAGCAGTCCATCCGACTCAGATATCTTAGTCAAGATATTGCTCAACGAGGGCGAGGCAACACTGCCCATTGATACGGACGTGGCGCCCTATTATCACTGGCGTGACGTGAGAGAATACTGGCAGTAAGAGAGCTCAAGAATGAAATTATATTCTCATTCTCTTCGCTAAATCGAAATTTTGTACTATCTTTGCAACATGAAAACGAAAAAGAGGGAGGTATCGGTACTGATACCCAATTATAATAATGTATGCGTAGAGCTGGTGACGGTGCTGCAGAGACAGGCGGAGGCGCTGGGCATCAGCTATGAGATTCTTGTGGCCGACGATGCCTCACCGATGAAGGAGGCCATCAGGCAGAATGAGGACATCAACGCCCTACCCCACTGCCGGTATATCGTGAAAGAGACGAACAGCGGCAGTGCCGCCACGCGTAACTTCCTCGGGGCTCAGAGCCAGTACCCTTGGCTGCTGTTCCTCGACTGCGACATCTCCATCCCCGACGACCACTTTCTGGAGCGCTACGTGACAGACGACCACGAGGGTGTGGTGAACGGCGGCATCAGGATCACCGACGACGATGGGCTGCGCCACAACCTGCGCTATCTCTACGAGAAGGCCGCAGAGCCGGCACATACGGCTGAGAAACGACAGGCGAACAGGTATCAAGAGTTTCGCTCGACGAACTTCATGATCGAGCGACGGGTGTTTGAAAAGTGCCGCTTCGACGAGCGGTTCACGAGGAGCGGCTACGAGGACGTGCTGTTCGGGAAGATGCTGAGTCAGCAGCAGGTAAGCGTCACGCACATCGACAACCCAGTGATGATGACGGAGTTTGAGCCGAACGCCGACTACGTGCGGAAGATTGAGCGCAGTCTGCGGACGCTCTACACGTTCCGCAACGAACTGCGTGGCTACTCGCGCATCCTGACCTTCGACAGCGGCATCCATATCGGCGCCGTCAGGGGGATGATCCGATTGTGGCACCGGCTCTTCGGGGGTCTGGAGCGACGGAATCTCTGTGGCAAGCGACCTTGCCTGAAGCTTTTCAACCTCTATCGATTGGGATATTATATTTCTGCAAAGGTTTACGGAGGTTTTTGAGTTATATCTATGATTAATTTTGGTTGTTTCAGAAAAAAACACTATCTTTGCACTCACATTTGAAAAGAATCATAGAACAATAAAAAAAGGAATTAAAATGAAACCACTAAACAAACAATTTGCTCCTAAGAGCGTGATGCCTGAAAAGGTGATTCAGTTCGGTGAGGGTAACTTCCTCCGCGCATTCGTAGATTGGATTATCTGGAACATGGACCAGAAGACCGACTTCAACGGCTCGGTCGTTGTCGTACAGCCTATTGAAAAGGGTATGGTGGACTGGCTGAATGCCCAGGACTGCCTGTACCACGTGAACCTGCAGGGTCGTGAGAACGGCAAGCCCGTGAACACACTGGAGCGCATCGACGTGATCAGCCGTGCGCTGAACCCCTACACACAGAACGCCGCCTTCATGGCTCTGGCCGACCAGCCTGAGATCCGCTTTGTGATCTCGAACACCACAGAGGCCGGTATCGCCTTCGACCCCAGCTGCAAGCTCGAGGATGCTCCTGCAAGTTCTTACCCCGGTAAGCTCGTACAGCTGCTCTACCGTCGTTATCAGACCTTCAACGGCGACATGACGAAGGGTCTCATCATCTTCCCCTGCGAGCTGATCTTCCTGAACGGCCACGTGCTAAAGGAGTGCATCTATAAGTATATCGACCTGTGGAACCTCGGTGCCGACTTCAAGAAGTGGTTCGAAGAGGCCTGCGGCGTGTATGCCACGCTCGTGGACCGTATCGTGCCGGGCTTCCCCCGCAAGGAGATTGCCGAGATTCAGGAGAAGATCTCGTACCGCGACAACCTCGTGGTTCAGGCCGAGAACTTCCACCTGTGGGTGATCGAGGCCCCGAAGGAGGTGGCCAAGGAGTTCCCCGCAGACAAAGCTGGTCTGCACGTGCTGTTCGTGCCCTCTGAGGAGCCCTACCACAAGCGTAAGGTGACGCTGCTCAACGGCCCGCACACCGTACTCTCGCCCGTGGCTTTCCTGAGCGGTGTGAACATCGTACGTGATGCCTGCAACCACGAAGTCATCTCGAAGTATATCCACAAGGTGCAGTTCGATGAGCTTATGCAGACCCTCGACCTGCCGATGGACGAACTGGAGAAGTTTGCCGGCGACGTGCTGGAGCGCTTCGACAACCCATACGTCGACCATCAGGTGACGAGCATCATGCTCAACTCATTCCCGAAGTTCCAGGCCCGCGACCTGCCCGGCGTGAAGACCTATCTGCAGCGCAAGGGCGAACTGCCCAAGGGTCTCGTGTTCGGTCTGGCTGCCATCATCACCTACTACAAGGGTGGCAAGCGTGAGGACGGTGTGGAGATCGTGCCCAACGACGACCAGAAGATCATGGACCTGCTGAAGGAACTTTGGGCTACTGGCGACACCCAGAAAGTGGCCGACGGTGTGCTCGGTGCCGAGTTCATCTGGCAGGAGAACCTGAACAAGATTCCCGGCCTCAACGAGATGGTGAAGCAGTTCCTCGACCTCATCAAGAGCATCGGCATGCTCGAGGCAGTTAAGAGTATTCTTTAGTTTACAGTTGACAGTTTACGGTTTACAGATGATCACTTCTATAGGCGGAATGGCTTGCGGGGTAATCAACTGTAAACCGTAAACTGTAAACAAACAGAAATGACTGGCGATATAGAAATCAAGGGGGCGAGGGTCAATAACCTCAAGAACGTTGACGTCAAGATACCCCGAAACAAATTCATAGTGATTGCCGGAGTCAGTGGCTCCGGCAAATCTTCTTTGGCCTTCGACACACTCTATGCCGAAGGCCAGCGTCGTTATGTGGAGAGCCTCTCGAGCTATGCCCGACAGTTCCTCGGACGCATGAACAAACCGGAGTGCGACTTCATCAAAGGCATCCCGCCCGCCATCGCCATCGAACAGAAGGTCATCACGAGGAATCCACGCAGTACCGTCGGCACTTCGACGGAGATCTACGAATACCTCAGGCTGCTCTATGCCCGTATCGGTCGCACCTATTCACCCATCAGTGGCGAGGAGGTGAAGAAACATACCACCGAGGACGTGGTGCAGAAGATGCTGGAGTACTCCAGCGGCACGCGCTTCGTGGTGATGGCTCCCATCCAGCTGCACGAAGGTCGGACGATGGAACAGCAGCTGAAGGCGTATATCCAGGAGGGCTATACGAGGATCTTTGCCGGTGGGGACTTTGTGCGTATTGACGATTATCTTGCTGCAGGCGATTGCCAGCAACAAGATATGTACCTTGTTATCGACCGGCTCTCGGCCGACAACACCCCCGACAACATCGCACGGCTCGTAGACTCTGCCGAGACGGCATTCTACGAGGGACAGGGTGCCTGCCGGCTGCTTTTCCCGCCATCGAACATCTTCTACGACTTCTCGATGAAGTACGAGGCCGACGGCATGACGTTCGAGGAACCCAACGACAACATGTTCTCCTTCAACTCTCCCGCCGGAGCCTGTCCTGAGTGTCAGGGCTTCGGACGCATCATCGGCATCGACGAGAAGCTGGTCATCCCCAACACCACGCTCTCGGTCTATGACGGTTGTGTGGTCTGCTGGCATGGGGAGAAGATGAAAGAGTGGAAAGACTGGTTCTGTCAGCATGCTGCGAAAGACGATTTCCCCATCTTCGAGCCTTATATGAACCTGACGCAGCAGCAGAAAGACTGGCTGTGGCACGGGCTGCCCTCAGACAAGAAGAAAAAGGAACGTCCGTGTATTGACGCCTTCTTCGATATGGTGCGCGAGAACCAGTACAAGATCCAATACCGCGTGATGCTCAGCCGCTACAGGGGAAAGACCAACTGTCCGGCCTGTCACGGGACTCGTCTGAAGCCCGAAGCCAACTATGTGAAGATCGGTGGGCGCAGTATCACCGACCTCGTGCAGATGCCCGTGGTGAGACTGAAGGAGTGGTTCGACCGTCTGGAGCTCGATGCGCACGACCAGGAGGTGGGCCGTCGGCTGCTGGTAGAGGTGAAGAGCCGTCTGAAGTTCCTGCTCGACATGGGGCTTGGCTACCTCACGCTCAACCGTCTGTCGAATACGCTCTCGGGCGGTGAGAGCCAGCGCATCAACCTCTGTACCTCGTTAGGAAACTCGCTCGTAGGGTCGCTTTATATCCTCGATGAGCCGAGCATTGGACTACATAGCCGTGATACCGAACGGCTGATCTATGTGCTGAAGGAACTGCAATCGCTGGGCAATACGGTGATCGTGGTAGAGCACGACGAGGATATCATGCGTGCCGCCGACTATCTCATCGACGTAGGGCCCGATGCCGGAAGGCTGGGCGGAGAGATTGTCTTCGACGGCAATGCCCGTGACATCACCCAGAAGGCACTAAAGACATGGCCTAAGAGCCACACCGTCAGATACCTGCTCCACATGGATGAGATACCTGTCCCGAAGACCCGTCGTCCGTGGAACCTGTACGTTGGCATCAAGGGGGCACGGATGAACAACCTGCGAGGCATCGATGTGCGCATCCCCCTGAATGTGATGACCGTCGTGACGGGCGTCTCCGGCTCAGGGAAGTCCAGTCTGATCAAGGGCATCCTCTATCCGGCGCTCAAGCGACATATCGGAGAGGTCTGCGATGCCCCGGGCGAATATCTCGGACTGACCGGTGATACCGAAGCCATCAAGCATGTGGAGTTCGTCGACCAGAATCCCATTGGCAAGTCCACCCGTTCCAATCCCGCCACATACGTCAAGGCCTACGATGCCATCCGCGACCTCTTCGCCGAACAGCCCCTGTCTCAGCAGATGGGCTTCACACCCCAGTATTTCTCGTTCAACACCGAGGGCGGACGCTGTGAGGAGTGCAAGGGAGCCGGAGTGATCACCGTTGAGATGCAGTTCATGGCCGACCTCGTACTCGAGTGCGAGGCCTGTCACGGGCACCGGTTCAAAAAGGAAATCCTCGATGTGCTGTTCAAGGGGAAGAACATCGACGATGTGCTCAACATGACCATCTCCGAGGCGGTAGAGTTCTTTGGGGAAGGCGACAAGAGTCAGGAGTGCAAGACGATTGTGAAGCGACTGAAGACGCTGGAAGAGGTGGGACTGGGCTATATCAAACTCGGACAGAACTCCTCTACCCTTTCCGGCGGTGAGAACCAGCGAGTGAAACTGGCCTACTTCATCGGACAGGAGAAGCAAGAGCCTACGCTGTTTATCTTCGACGAGCCGACCACCGGTCTGCACTTCCACGATATCCAGCGCCTGCTGCATGCCTTCGACGCCCTCATCGAGCGCGGCCATACCATCCTGGTCATCGAGCACAACATGGAGATCATCAAGTGTGCCGACTATGTCATCGACCTGGGGCCCGACGGGGGTGACCGTGGTGGAAACCTGGTGGCTGCCGGTACGCCGGAGGAGGTGGCACAATGCGCCGAAAGTATCACAGGACAGTACTTAAAAGGGAAGTTAAAGGGAAGTTAAAGGGAAGATATGAGCAGAGAGGCCTCTCTATCCTTTATCAGAATCGTGATGGTGGGCATACTGCTATGTATGGCCGGCGGGGCGTCCGCAAAGGAAGATGCAGACACCCTGATACTGGAACGCATCTATGCCTACCGCAAGGCGAACCTCTCGGAGTTTGAATCGAAGGAGGACAATGTCTACACGAAGATCCGCTACAACGTCGAGAGCCGCAATGCCGTCCTCTGGCTCATCCCTACGATGTATGTCCTGGCCAAGGATCCCCGCGAATATATACGCGAGGCCTACAGCAAGGTGAAGTTCCAGAATGTCCACAACTTCGACATCAACTCTCAGGTACTCGCAGGCACCATCCGGAAGAACCGGAAGGCCATGCCCACGCTCATCGACTTCATGACCCCCGACATCTACAACGTCGACTTCTACGAAGGTCATGTGCTGTCGCCCTTCAACAAGTGGAACCGTTATCTCTACCATTTCAAACAGATAAGGCTGAGCAATGGTGCCACGCGCCTCGATTTCCGGCCTAAGTTATACAACACCCAGCTGCTGAACGGCTATGCGGTGGTGGAGACAGAGACAGGACGCATCCTCAGAACCGTCCTCAACGGCGAGTTTGACATGATCACCTTCCGCACAGAGATCACCCAGGACGAAGAGCCTGGGCGCACGCTGGGTCCTGCGAAATGTAACACAGCCGCCACCTTCCGTTTTATGGGCAACCGCATCTCGGTACTCTTCAACGCCTATTATAACTGTGATAAGAGTCTGCCCGACAGCATCACCGACGTGTCGAGCCGTGAGCTCATGGACTCGCTGCGCCCCATTCCCCTGAACCGTCTCGACAAGAAGATCTACGAGGCCTACGACGCAGAGACAGCGGCTGCCGATTCTGCCGCAGCAGCCCAAGCAGCCGTCGACACCCTGCCCCATAAGCCCAACCTCTGGAAGAAATTCTTCTGGGACACTGTCGGCGAGACCCTCGTCACACCCATCAAAGCAGAGACGGAATCGGGCAACGCCTATTTCCGACTCTCACCTATCATCAACCCCCTCTACATCAGTTACAGCCGCAGTCGAGGATTCCGTTACAAGATGAAACTGCGCACACGGTTCACCTTCTCCGAGCACCGTTACCTGACCATCGAGCCCACCGTAGGTTATAGCTTCAAAAAGCGGCAGATCTATTACAACATACCGATGCGTATGGTCTACAACCCCAAGCGCAACGGATATGCGGAGATCGTCTATGGTAACGGCAACCACATCAGCAACCCCACCGTGATGGATGTCATCAGCCGAACCCATCCGGACGTCAATCTCGACGACCTGCACCTTGACGAGTTCAAAGACAACCACCTACGCATCTTCAACAACATCATGGTCTTCGACTGGCTCGACATCGAGACCGGTCTTCTCTTCCACAATCGTAAAGCCATCGACCCCGAGTTGATGCGCGAGTATGGCATGCCCGTCGAATACCGCAGCTTCGCGCCTACCATCGGCATCAAACTACAGCCGTGGCTCAACGGAGGACCGCTCTTATCCGTCGACTGGGAACACAGTTTCAAGGGCGTCAACAAGTCAAACCTCAAATACGATCGCTGGGAGGTCGATGCACAATGGAAATACCATATCCCAGGTCTTCGACTGCTCAACATGCGTGCCGGATTCGGTCTCTATACATCGAAGGAAACCGACTATTTCCTCGACTTCACGAACTTCCGCGACGAGAACCTTCCCGAGGGTTGGAACGACGACTGGAGCGGTAACTTCCAACTGCTCGGCAGCCGCGAATACAATGTGTCGGACTATTACCTCCGCGCCAACCTCTCCTACGAGTCGCCACTGCTCCTGGCCACCTGGATTCCCTATCTGGGCAAGTACATCGAGAAAGAACGGTTCTACGTCAGTGGTGTGCTCCTCGAAAAGACCAGACCCTATATCGAGCTCGGCTACGGCTTCACCAACAGATATATCTCCGTCGGAGCCTTCGCCAGTTTCCGTAACGCCCAATTCGACCAATTCGGCATGAAATTTGACTTTGAACTATTCAGACGATGGTAACACCCCTCACGATCTATAAGGCGAGCGCCGGCAGCGGAAAGACCTTCACGCTCGCCACCGAGTACATCCGACTGCTCGTGGAGAACCCCACGGGCTATCGTGGCATCCTCGCCGTAACCTTCACCAACAAGGCCACGGAGGAGATGAAGATGCGCATCCTCAGCCAACTCTACGGCATCTGGAAGCAGCTGCCCGAATCGGACGGTTATCTGAAAGCCGTCCAGGAGAAAACGGGTCTCCCTCCACAGACCATCAGCGAACGGGCAGGCATCGGACTCTCCAACCTGCTCAACAACTACAACTACTTCCGCGTGGAGACCATCGACACCTTCTTCCAGAGCATCATGCGGAACATGGCACGGGAGCTCGACCTCACCACCAACCTGCGCATCGGACTCAACGACTATCAGGTGGAAGAACTGGCCGTCGACCAGCTCATCGCCGACCTCGACACCACCGATGCCATGCTCCAATGGATCCTGAACTACATCATGGAGAGCATCTCCGACGACAAGTCGTGGAACATCATCGGACAGGTGAAGAACTTCGGCCGTACCATCTTCCGCGATGAATACAAGAACGTGAGCGAGCGCCTCGACCAGAAGTTGGCAGAACCGGGATTCTTCGACCGTTATACCACCCGTCTCAGGGAACTGCGACAGGCTGCCATCGAACAGATGAAGAGTATAGCCGACCGATTCTTTGACATCCTCGACGACGAGGGACTCACCGTCGAAGATTTCTCTTACGGCAAGACGGGCATCTGCGGGTTCTTCCTCAAGCTGCGCCAGGGTATCTTCGATGAAAGCATCCTCGGCAAGCGTGTCACCGACAGCGTGGGCGAACCCTCAAAATGGTACAAGAAGAGTCATCCGCGTCGTGAACTGCTCCATGCCCTTGCCGACGGGCCACTCGACAGTCTGCTGCGTCAGGCTATCGACGAACAGCCCCGTCAATGGCGTATTTACAAGAGTGCTGACCTCACGCTGCGCCACCTTAACCAGTTGCGGCTCCTGGGCAGCATCGAACAGAAGGTACATGCCCTCAACGCCGATGCCAACCGTTTCCTGCTCAGCGACACCCAGCAACTGCTTCACGCCCTCATCGGCGACAGCGACTCGCCCTTCATCTTCGAGAAGATCGGTACCCAACTGGAGCATGTGATGATAGACGAGTTCCAGGACACCTCCACCGTGCAGTGGCAGAACTTCCGCGTGCTGCTCCATGAGGCAATGAGCCACGAGGGCAGCAGGAACCTGATTGTGGGCGACGTGAAGCAGAGCATCTACCGCTGGCGCTCCGGCGACTGGCGACTTCTGAACGATCTCGAGAGCCAGTTCGACAGCCGTCTTACCGAGACCCGATGTCTTGACACGAACTACCGTTCGCAGCGGCGCATCATCACCTTCAACAACCTCTTCTTCCAACAGGCCGCCCAGCTCGAATACCTGAACCTGAAGGATTGCTGCGACGACGAGGCTGCACAGTTGGCCAAGGCCTATGCCGACGTGGTGCAGCAGATTCCAGACCATCGCGGTGACGAGGGATTCGTACGCATAGAACTACTGCCCGGCGAAGACTATCAGGACAACATGTTCCGCCGCCTGGCAGAGACCGTCGGTGAACTTATCGGCACTGGCATCCCTCAGGAGCAGATCGCCATCCTTGTACGCACCAACGTCGTCATCCCCCTCATCGCCCAGTACTTCATGGAGCAGATGCCAAGTGTGACCATTGTCAGCGACGAGGCCTTCCGGCTCGATGCCTCCTGCACCGTCCGACTGCTCATCGATGCCATGCGCCTGCTCATACATCCCGAAGACCAGCTCACAAAGGCTGCCATTGCGAAGAGATACCACTGTGATGTGCTGCAAGACTATGAGGGCGACGGTGTCCATCTGTTAAGTGTATCGTCGGGCCACGACGACACCCATCCCTCCGTCTCTTCCCTCGACGCCATGCTGCCCGACGACTATATCACTCACCTCGACGAGCTGCGGACGCTGCCCCTCTACGATCTTGCCGAGCGCCTCTATGCCATCTTCGGCCTTGAGCGTATCACAGGACAGAGTGCCTATGTCTGCGCCTTCTTCGACCACCTCGTCAGCTACGTCAACGAGAACGTCAGCGACATCAGCGCCTTCCTCGACGAGTGGGACGAGACCCTCTGCTCAAAGACCATCCAGAGCGACGAGACCAGCGGCGTACGCATCTTCTCCATCCACAAGTCGAAGGGACTGGAGTACAACCACGTCGTTATTCCCTTCTGCGACTGGCCATTGGAGAAAAGCGGCAACATCCTCTGGTGCCAGCCTGCGGTAGAGCCGTTCAACGACCTCCCCATCGTGCCCGTCGACTACAGCCAAAAACAGATGAAGGGCACCATCTACGAGGGCGACTACCTGCAGGAGCATCTGCAGAACACGGTCGACAACCTCAACCTGCTCTACGTGGCCTTCACACGTGCCTGCCGCAGTCTGACGGTCATCGGCCGTCGCAAGGCCACCGGAACCCGTTCGATGCTCATCGAACAGACCCTGCCCCTCGTGGCTGAGAAACTGCGTGAGTCCGATCCACAGGCCGACATCCTGCTCGAAGGTCTCGACGATGAGCAGCAGCCCCTCAGCCTCACCTACGGCACCCTGCTGCAGCAAAACATATCTCTTACCTCTCACCCCGAACCTCTCACCTCTCAAAATCCTTTCCTCCAGCCCTACGAGCCCCTGCCGGTCGATATCCACAGCTATTCCCATCAGGTCAGCTTCCGTCAGAGCAACCGCAGCCGGGCCTTCATGTCGGGCGATGACGAGGAGGCCCGTCAGCGCGAGGAATACATCCAAACGGGCAGTGTGCTCCACGAGGTATTCTCCACCATCCGGACGGCCGATGACATATCCGATGCCCTGAAGAAACTCCAGACGGAAGGAGTCATCTACGACGGTCAGCTCACCCCAGAGCGCATCGCCAACCTGCTTCAGAAACGATTGAGCAATCCACGGGTAGCCGACTGGTTCTCAGGTCGTTGGAATCTCTATAATGAATGTAATATCCTGTCACTTGATGGCGATGAAGTATGCCAGCACCGGCCAGACCGCGTGATGACCGACGGCCACAGTTGGATCGTCGTCGACTTCAAGTTCGGATCCCCCAAGCCCGAGTATCACGACCAGGTGCGCCGCTACATGTCGCTCCTCGCCGACATGGGGCACCATCACATCAAGGGCTACCTCTGGTACGTCTACTCCAACCGCATCGAGGAAGTCCCCCTCCAAAGTAATCATCTGTAAACCGTAAACTGTAAACTGTAAACAAGACATGAGTTCATTCCTCGAACACGTCGCAGAAACCCTGCTCTCGAAATACGGCACCGACCTCAGCCATGTGGCAGTGGTCTTCCCCAACAAGCGCGCCTCGCTGTTCCTCAACGACTACCTCGCCCGCCAGGCCGCCAAGCCCATGTGGAGTCCGGCCTATATCACCATCAGCGACCTCTTCCGCAGCCAGTCCGACTTGCAGGTGGCCGATCCCATACAGCTCGTCTGCGAGCTCCACCGCTGCTTCACCCAGTGCACGGGCATCGACGAGACGCTCGACCACTTCTACGGCTGGGGACAGCTGCTGCTCTCCGACTTCGACGATGTAGACAAGAACTTGGCACCCCCCGACCGTGTGTTCGCCAATGTACGCGACCTGCATGAGCTCGACGACGTGTCATACCTTACCGACGAGCAACGGGCCCTCATCCGCCGCTTCTTCAGCAACTTCTCCGACATCCACGACAGCGAACTCAAGCAGCGCTTCCTGCGTCTGTGGAGCCGCATCGGCGATATCTACCGCACCTATAACGAGCGCCTGGCCAGTCAGGGTCTCGCCTACGAGGGAGCCCTCTACCGGCAGGTCGCCACCGCCGACACCCTCCCTGGCGACTACGACACCTACGTCTTCGTGGGCTTCAACCTCCTGCAACAGGTCGAGCAGACCCTCATCCGACGGCTGGAGGCTGAGGGGCGCGCCCTGGTGATCCAGGATACCGAAGAGGTACCCCCACGACAGCTCACCTACATCTCCGCCCCGACAGAGAACATCCAGGCCCGCTACATCAGCCAGTGGCTCACTCCCGAGCGCATCGCCGACGGACGGCGCACGGCCGTCGTACTCTGCAACGAAGGCCTCCTGCAGGCCGTCATCCATTGTCTGCCCGACACCCTCGACAAGGTGAACGTCACCACCGGCTATCCCCTGCTGCAAACCCCTGTGGCCTCGCTCGTCAGCCAGCTGCTCGACCTTCAGGTCGAAGGTTTCTCAGCCCGTACCCAGTCGTTCCGCCGCCACTGGCTCGACATGGTGGCCCGTCACCCATACGCCAGTCTGCTGCCCGAGGGCTATACCGACCCCCATCTCACCGAAGGCCCTGCCCTGCTCCACTGGCTCCTCGACATTGTACGCCACATCGCATTTTCCCGGGAGCACGATGACTCTCCCCTCACCACCGAGTCGCTCTTCCGCATGTACACGCTGCTCAACCGCATGAGCGGCCTCGCTGACGAGCAGATCCTCACCGTCGACACCTCCACGCTGCAGCGACTGGTCATGCAGGTGGTACAATCCACCACGATCCCCTTCCACGGCGAACCCGCCGAGGGTGTGCAGGTGATGGGCGTACTTGAGACCCGTAACCTCGACTTCGACCATGTGCTGCTGCTCTCCTGCAACGAGGGTTACATGCCACGTGGTGTCAACGACACATCGTTCATCCCCTACGCCATCCGCAAGGCCTACGGACTGACCACCGTCGACTACAAGGTGGCCATCTACCAGCACTATTTCCACCGTCTGCTGCAGCGTGCCCACGACGTGACGCTCGTCTACAACAACGCCACCACCGACGCCCAGAAGGGCGAGATGTCGCGCTTCATGCTCCAGCTCATGGCCGATGCCCCCGTTCCCATCAGTTTCCACAGTCTGAAAGCCGGCCAACAGCCCCTGCTGCGACAGCCGATGACCATCACGAAGACGCCCGCAGTGCTCGACATCCTGCGCCAGCGCTTCTCCAGCAAAACGGGCATCAGTCCCACGGCCGTCAGCAGCTACCTGCGCTGCCAGCTGAGGTTCTTCTACCGCTACGTCAGCAACCTCCAGGAGCCCGACACGACAGAAGACGAGCAGATCGACAACCGCGTCTTCGGCAACATCTTCCACGAGGCCGCCCACATGCTCTACAAGCAGTTCGAAGGGCGCACCGTCACCACCCAGCAGCTCGATGCCCTGCTCGACGACGAGAGTGCCATCCCCCGTGCCGTCGATGCCGCTATCCGCCAAGAACTCTTCAAGCACAACAGCGCAGCCGATTCTTCCCTCAACACTCCTCCCTCCACACTCCATCTCAACGGCCTCCAGCTCATCAACCGCGAGGTCATCATCCGCTACCTGCGCGTGCTCGTCGAGACCGACCGCCGTCTGGCACCCTTCACCATCCTCGGCCTCGAGCGGCCCGTCTACATGCCCTATGGCAATACTTCCATAGGCGGCATCATCGACCGTCTCGACTGTGTCACCGACCCCGCGAGCGGTGAACAGCGCATCCGTGTGATTGACTACAAGACAGGTTCCCGTCGCCCGAGGCCCATGCCCGATGTCGATGCCATCTTCGACCCCGCACAGATCCCCAACCACAGCGACTACTACCTGCAGGCCTTCCTCTACAGCCACATCGTCCGCCAGAAACAGGACGATCCCGTGAGTCCTGCGCTGCTTTTCATCCAGCATGCCGGTGCCGAGGGCTACGACCCCACCCTATGTCTGGGCCGCGAACCCGTCAACGACATCGCCCCCCACTCAGAGCGTTACATCGCCCTGCTCGACCAGACTATCCGCAGCATCTTCGATCCTGCCCTCGACTTCACGCCCACAGACGACCGCGAGCGTTGCCGATCCTGTCCCTACTCCGCCCTCTGCGGCAAATAAGTCCATCAGTATTCAGCGTGGCCAGTCCGCCCTGTACAGACAAATAATCCCCCGAGCCGTCACAGCCCGGGGGACTTTCAACCTACTCAGGAAGGGAATTGCCTACCCGTTGCCCTGATTGTCGGCCTGGGGTGCAAGCACATAGCTCAGCGGAGTCTTCTTCTGGAAGCGCTTCTGCTTACCACCGACGGTACGCACCTCGCTCTCCACCAGGTAACCCCACTCGAAGACACACTCCTTCTTCAGGGCACGCGAGGTGAGCTCCTCGCCCTTGGTGTTCTCGCCGAGGAAGTTGATCTTGATGCCGTTGATCATGGCATCCGCGCCACCGGCCACAGCATCGGCTAGGTTCGCCTTGCCCAGCTTCTGACCGTCCACGCTCGGAGAGAACGTGCCGAAGCCATCCAGCTTCACGGGCTGACCCTCACGCAACAGGTGCGTCATACATGAAACGAGCTCACCCAGAACCAGCTCACACATCTCTTTACTCGAGATCTTGCCGTGTTCAGTCATGTGCTTTGCGAGACCCTTCAGGTTCAGGGGCTCTTTGGAATCGACCTCGGCGAAATACTTACCGTAGGCCGTTGAGTCATCGTTCTTGTTCTGACGAAGATTGATGACCATGGGAACATTTGATCTTGCCATTTTGTTGTGTTTTTTATGGTATTAGATCTATCTGCGGCGAACTACTCCGGGTCGCCGCCTCCCGCTTTTATTATTACAATGCAAAGATACAACTTTTTTCTGGATTGCGCAAGCATTTTGCCAATTATTTTCGTTAAATATTGTTTACTTGTAATACCCTATCCTGATGAAGTGCCGGGGCGCGCCGAAGGGGGTCCAGGAGATGTGCAGCCAGCTGCTGCCGGTAAGCAGTTGGTCGGTATATTCCCACGACTTGAAGAAATCCACCAGCCGCTGGAACTGTCTGGGATCCTTCAGCCGGATGTCGGCGGCTTGGCCCATCATGTGCTGGGAGTTCCTGACTCCACCCACCTTGCGGTTGACAGCCTCGCAACGGAAGCCCGAGTTGATAATGATGGGCCCGACGATCACCCGTACCGGCTCCAGCAGCTGATAACAACCGTAGGTCAGATTGGCCACAACCTGCATCGGAGGGATGTTCTCCGGGTATTTCCCCAAATTGAGGAACTCGCTCAGCTTAAAGTGTGGCGATAAGCGAATGTCGTTAATATTCTCTTTCATGATTCCTATTTTTTAACTCACACAGATTCCACAGATCT
>Ga0247611_10000486_pt1 | contig 81072 bp, 53 predicted proteins | sample 177DNAGHGhighgp2_FD_192422 | JGI IMG/M metagenome (GOLD analysis project Ga0247611, IMG submission 192422) | Sheep rumen microbial communities from Palmerston North, Manawatu-Wanganui, New Zealand - 1770 DNA GHGhigh gp2 | ecosystem: Host-associated > Mammals > Digestive system > Stomach > Rumen... | reverse complement strand
AGGCTGAGGTGGTCTGTGCGGAAGCAGAAGATTTCCTAAAGGAGATGCCACCGGTCGATGCCCTCTTCCTCGACCCGGCACGAAGGGATCAGCATGGCAGTCGCACCTATGGTATCGAAGACTGTACACCCAATGTCCTCGAACTGCTCCCCTTGCTGAAGGAAAAAGCCGACCGTATCATCCTCAAACTGTCGCCGATGCTCGACTGGCGCAAGGCAGTCAGCGACTTAGGAGGGGTCAGTGAGGTGCATATCGTCAGTGTTGACAACGAGTGCAAAGAACTGTTGTTAGTCATTAGCAGCAAGCTCTCAGGTGGCTTGCGCATAGCTTGTGTGAATAATGATACGTCCTTTGAGTTTGTTCCCATAGGGGAAACCGCTGGTTCCAATGGGGGAAACCATCGGTTTCCTTCGTTGGAACCAATGGTTTCCTTCGTTGGAACCAATGGTTTCCTTTATTTATTCGAACCGAATACCAGTATCATGAAAGCTGGATGCTTCGGGGAAGTGGCTGAGACGTTTGGTGTTAACCCGTTGTCTGCCAACTCCCACCTCTTCATTGCCGACCATGACGTGGAGGATTTCCCAGGTCGGAGGTTCCATATAGAGGCGGTGACCTCGATGAACAAACAGGATTTAAAGCATGCCTTGGCTGGTATCGACAAAGCGAATATTGCCGTCCGCAACTTCCCCATGACCGTCGAACAACTGCGTAAGAAACTGAAACTCAAGGACGGAGGAGATGTGTTTATTTTCGGAACAACCCTGTCGGATGGTTCACATCAGTTGTTTATTTGCCGTAAAATAGGTTAAAACTTTGCGTGTTTGTTGGTTTTTTTGTATCTTTGCAAGAAGTATTATAATGTGAAGCCAACATGTCATCAGTAACTATCCGTAAAGTAGACGACAAGAAAAGTCTGGAAGCCTTCATCCAGTTTCACTATGACCTCTATCGTGACAACCCTTACGATGCCCCGAACCTGCACAATGACGAGATGCATACGTTGCGTAAGGACAAGAACGCTGCCTTTGAGTTTTGTGAGGCAGACTATTTCCTTGCCTATCGTGACGGTAAGGTTGTCGGGCGTATAGCGGGTATTATCAATCACCGTGCAAATGACCGCTGGGACACGAAGAGTGTGCGATTCGGGTGGATTGACTTCATCGACGATATGGAAGTGTCACGTGCCTTGCTGGATGCTGTTGCCGCTTGGGGTAAGGAGAAAGGGATGACCCAGATGGTGGGACCGCTCGGTTTCACCGACCTTGACCCGGAGGGTATGCTCATCGAGGGCTTCGACCAGTTGGGTACCATGTCTACCATCTATAATTACGACTACTATCCCCGTCATATGGAGCAGTTGGGAGGATGGGAGAAAGACAATGACTATGTGGAGTACAAGCTCATCGTACCTAAAGGTGACATGCCTGAGAAATACCAGAAGATAGCCCAGATGGTGATGAAACGCTATAACCTGCATCCCACACATCCCAAGCGCAGTCAGATCATGGGTAAGGAGCAAATAGGACGTAAGGTACTTGATGTCATCAATAAGTCGTATCAGAACATCTATGGCTTCTCGCAGATGACAGAGGCGCAGATTGACGAGTACCTGAAGATGTACTTCCCCATGCTCGACATGGATATGCTCTGTCTGATAGAGGACTGGAACACCCCCGGGCATGACATCATCGGTGTGGGCATCAGCATCACCAGTATGACACGAGCCCTGCAGAAATGTAAGAACGGACGGCTGTTCCCCTTTGGCTGGTGGCACTGTCTGAAAGCCTTGAAGTTCCATCAGGCGGAGTGTCTGGACCTGCTGCTCATTGGTTTCCTGCCGGAATACCAGCAGAAAGGAGCCAATGCACTGTTGTTCTATGACCTGATCCCCAAGTACCAGAAATACGGTTTTAAGTGGGGTGAGACCAATGTGGAGATGGAGACCAACGAGAAGGTACAGTCGCAATGGCAGTACCTGGAGCATGAACAACACAAGCGTCGCCGCTGTTATAAGAAAAGTTTGTAAAGAGATATGAGCGAAGAGAAAAACATCGTGGAGAGTCAAGAAACCGTCAACTATGACGAGGGTAATATACAAACCTTAACCGGACTGCAGCATATCCGGCTCCGTCCCGGTATGTATATCGGTCGCTTGGGGGACGGTTCCTCCGCAGAAGACGGTATCTATGTGTTGCTGAAGGAGGTCTTCGACAACTCTATCGACGAGTTTAAGATGAAGGCGGGCGACCGCATTGAGGTGACGGTAGAGGATCATCTCCGTATCTCCGTCCGTGACTATGGTCGTGGTATCCCACAGGGAAAACTCATCGAGTCGGTCAGTATCCTGAATACCAGTGGTAAGTTCGACTCGAAGGCTTTCAAAAAGTCCATCGGTCTGAATGGTGTGGGTGTGAAGGCTGTCAATGCGTTGAGCAGTCGTTTCGAGGTGCATAGCTATCGCGACGGCAAGGTGCGCAAGGCTGTCTTCGAGTGTGGCGAACTGGTCAGTGACGTGACAGAGCCCACCCAGGACGAGAATGGAACATATATCTACTTCGAGCCCGATAACACGAAATTCGTCAACTACCAGTTCCATGATGAGATTGTGGAGAACATGCTCCGCAACTATACCTATCTGAATATCGGACTGACCATTATGTATAACGGTCGTCGCATTCTGAGCCGTCATGGGTTGGAGGACCTGTTGAAAGACCGCATGACGAATGACGCACTCTATCCCATTATCCATTTACAGGGAGAGGATATCGAGATTGCCTTTACCCATGCCAACCAATACGGTGAGGAGTACTACTCTTTCGTCAACGGTCAGCATACCACACAGGGTGGTACGCATCAGAGTGCCTTCAAGGAGCATATCGCCCGTACCATCAAGGAGTTCTTCAACAAGTATGAGTATGGGGATATCCGAACGGGTATCGTTGCCGCTATCTCCATCAATGTCGAGGAGCCCATCTTCGAGAGTCAGACAAAGATCAAGTTAGGGTCTACCACGATGTCACCGGATGGTGTGAGCATCAACAAATATATCGGTGATTTCGTCAAGCAGGAGGTCGACAACTACCTGCATATCCATCAGGATGTGGTGGAAGTGCTGGAGCAGAAGATCAAAGAGTCGGAGCGGGAGCGTAAGGCGATGGCTGGTGTGACGAAGCTGGCTCGTGAGCGTGCTAAGAAGGCTAACCTGCATAACCGTAAGCTGCGTGACTGCCGTATCCATTTCAGTGATGCCAAGAACGACCGCAAGGAGGAGTCGTGTATCTTCATCACCGAGGGTGACTCTGCAAGCGGAAGTATTACCAAGAGCCGTGACGTGAATACTCAGGCAGTGTTCTCGTTGCGTGGAAAACCTCTGAACTCCTTCGGACTTACCAAGAAGGTGGTCTATGAGAATGAGGAGTTTAACCTCCTGCAGGCTGCATTGGATATCGAGGAGGGACTGGATACCCTTAGATATAATAAGGTGATAGTGGCTACTGATGCCGATGTCGATGGTATGCATATCCGTCTGTTGATTATCACTTTCTTCTTGCAGTTCTTCCCGGAGCTCATCAAGAAAGGACATGTCTATGTGCTGCAGACTCCCCTGTTCCGTGTCCGTAACCGCAGGACGAAGATTCGCAACAAAGCGATGCGTGAGGATGGTAAGAAGGGCGACTTCGTCACCCGTTACTGTTATAGTGAGGAAGAGCGTGTGAAGGCGATACAGGAGTTAGGTCCTGACCCGGAGATCACCCGCTTCAAGGGTCTTGGAGAGATAAGCCCCGAGGAGTTCGCTGGCTTTATCGGTCCTGACATCCGCTTGGAACAGGTGACCCTCCATAAGAATGACCAGGTGCAGAAACTCCTTGAGTATTATATGGGTAAGAACACCATGGAGCGCCAGAACTTTATTATTGACAACCTCGTCATCGAGGAAGACCGCCCGGAGGAGGAAGAATATGATTAAGAAGAATGTCCTGTTTGTAGCTGTTCTATCGCTACTCCCCCTTGTCTCTCATGCCCAGATACGTATCAACATGGGTGAGGACAGCCCTTTGCGTAAACTGCAGATTGCGGAGATGGCAATCTCTAATCTCTATGTGGACAGTGTCGATGAGCAGAAACTCGTAGAGGACGGTATCCGGGGGATGATAGAGAAGATGGATCCTCATAGCAGTTATATGACAGCTAAAGAGGTGAAACAGGCGAACGAACCGCTGCAAGGGAACTTTGAGGGTATCGGTGTGCAGTTTAATATGGTGGAGGACACACTGCTCGTTATCCAACCTGTCGTTGGAGGTCCCTCGGAGAAACAAGGTGTTCTTGCCGGTGACCGTATCGTTTATGTGAATGACACTACGATAGCGGGTGTCTCTATGCCCAAGGAAGAGATTATGCGACGACTGCGTGGTCCGAAAGGGACGAAGGTGCGTCTGGGAATTGTCCGCCGGGGTATTGCCGATACCTTGAAATTTGTCATCACTCGTGATAAGATACCTGTCAAGTCTATTGATGCCGCTTATATGATACGTCCGGGTGTCGGCTATATCCGTATTGGTAACTTCGGTGCCCAGACGCATGAGGAGTTCTGCCAGAGTCTCATGAAACTGACTGGTGAGGGGATGCAGTCGCTTATCCTAGACCTGCAGGAGAATGGCGGTGGTTATCTCCATGCTGCTGTAGCTATCGCCAATGAGTTTCTGGGGAATAATGATCTGATAGTCTATACGCAAGGGCGGCGTGCCCCTCGTAATGAGTATCGCGCAAAAGGGAACGGACTCTTTGAGAAAGGGAAGGTTGTTGTCTTGATAGACAGCTATTCGGCATCTGCCGCTGAGATCGTGACAGGAGCCATACAGGACCATGACCGTGGATTTGTGGTGGGTCGCCGTTCCTATGGTAAAGGGTTGGTACAGCGTCCCATCGATCTGCCTGACGGTTCGATGATCCGTCTGACCATCGCCCATTACTACACCCCTTCTGGGCGTTGCATCCAGAAACCGTATGAGAAGGGGAAGGCAGAGGATTATGCGAAAGATGTGCTGAACCGCCTGAAGAGTGGGGAGCTGATGCATGCCGACAGTATTCATTTTGCCGACTCGCTTAAATACTACACCTTGAAAGAGCATCGGGTGGTGTATGGCGGCGGCGGTATCATGCCCGACTATTACGTACCGCTGGATACAATGAAATATACCCGTTTCCATCGGGAACTCTCAGCACGTTCCTTTATCATCAATGCCAGTCTGCGGTATGTCGACCAGCACCGTAAGGAATTAAAGAAGAAATATCCGACCTTTGTGAAGTTCAAAGAGCAGTTTGAGATTCCGCAGTCGGTGACCGATGACATCATTGCTGAGGCTGAGAAGCAGAAGATCAAACCGAAGGATGATGGGGAACTGCAGAAGACACTGCCTTATCTGCGTCTGCAACTTAAAGCCCTGGTAGCCCGCGACCTTTGGGAGACGAGTCAGTATTTCGCCATCATGAATGAGACGAATGATATTGTATGCCGGGCACTGGAACTGATGGGGCAGTAAAAGTTATCTTGTAACTCTCGTTGCCCGGATGAAATAGGCAATCAGCAAGCAATAGGCTACGAGGGAGAGCAGTTCACTCAATGGGTTAGCCCACCATTCTGCGTAATCGAATGAGATGCCGCCGAAACGTAACAGGGCGCTCAGCACACCCATTAAGGCACCGCCGGCAATAAAGCCAGAGGCGATAAGGTTACCTTTCTCCCCACGCTCCTTATTGACCTCATTATCTTTTGAACGTGTTGTCACATACCAGTTGATGGCACCGCCGAAAACCAGTGGAACATTCAGTTCCAAAGGAATGAACATACCCAGTGCAAAGGCAAGGGCAGGGACCTTACAGAGTGTCAGGATAATGGCAATGACAGCACCAATGGCATAGAGCACCCATGGTGCCCCGACACCATTCATCAAAGGGTCTATCACGGCAGCCATGGCATTAGCTTGCGGAGCAGCGAGAGCACCAGAGGCGAATCCGTAGGTCTCGTTGAGGAGCATCATCACACCACCCACGGTGGCAGCACTGACCAGTGTGCCTAAGAATTTCCAGGTCTCTTGCTTCTTGGGAAGCGTATCTGTCCAGTAACCAATTTTCAGGTCAGTGATGAAAGAGCCTGCCATGGAGAGAGCCGTACATACCACACCGCCCATGATCAGGGCAGCCACCATGCCGCCTGTCCCTTTCAACCCTACGGCAACCATCACGACAGAGGCGAGGATAAGCGTCATCAGGGTCATGCCAGAAACAGGATTACTGCCTACGATGGCGATAGCGTTAGCGGCAACGGTGGTAAACAAAAAGGCGATGACAGCGGTCAGGATGATGGCAACAACGGCAAACAATATGTTACCGTCCATCACGCCAAACCAGAAGAAGAGGAATGTGATGATAAGGGTGATGACAGAAGCAAAGGCAATGAACTTAAAAGGAAGGTCTGTACTTTGTTGTCCTTCTTCGGTGGCTCCGGCTTTGGAGGCAAGTCCTACCGCACTCTTGATGACACCCCATGATTTGATGATGCCAATGATACCTGCCATAGCAATGGCACCAATACCAATTGACTTGCCATACGACGTGAATATCTGTTCTGGGGACATGTCGCCAACGGCAGTAGTAATGGCAGGGCTCCATTGGTTCAATACTGTATCAGGAAAGAATAAAGCCATACCAGGGACTACCAGCCACCACACGAACAAAGACCCCAATGTGATAATCAACGCATAGCGGAATCCAATGATATAACCTAAGCCCAGGACTGCAGCACCTGTATTGTTCTTAAAAACGAGTTTTGCCTTCTCTGCAAGGTCTTCACCGAAGGGTATCATTCGGCTGGTCACATTCTCATTCCACCAACCGAAGGTTGCTACGATGAAGTCATAGAGTCCGCCCACCAGTCCTGCTATTAATAATGGCTTTGCCTGGGAGCCCCCTTTGTCACCACTTTTCAGTACTTGTGTAGTGGCGGTCGCCTCTGGGAAAGGGAATTGCTCCAGAGGTGCCTCTACGAAGTACTTGCGGAAAGGGATGAGGAACAAGATACCCAGTACGCCACCCAACAAGGAAGCGATGAATATCTTCAAGAAGTCAGCAGACATCTCAGGGTATTTAGCTTGAAGGATATAGATGGCGGGTAGGGTGAAGATGGCACCAGCTACCACAGCGCCAGAACAGGCACCAATCGACTGGATGATGACATTCTCTCTTAAAGCATTGGAACGCTTGGCGGCGGCAGAGACCCCCACGGCGATGATAGCAATAGGAATGGCTGCCTCGAAAACTTGACCTACCTTCAGTCCCAGGTATGCAGCGGCTGCTGAGAACAGTACTGCCATGAGAACACCCCATGTAACAGACCAGGTGTTGACTTCACTTCTTTGTTTCATCTTTCATATATTCTTTAATTCGTTTCAGACCTTCCATCATCAGACTACGTGGACAGGCAATGTTAATGCGGATATAACCTTTACCGCTTTCTGGACCATACATCGTACCGGGATTCACCCAAACCTTACCTTCTGTCAGCAGGTGCTCGCAGAGTTCCTCCACATTGTTACTATAATGGGTAACATCTACCCAGACGAGATAGGTGCCTTCCAGATGAGTGACTTTACAATGCGGAAGCTCCTTCTCAAAGAACAAACGGAGTGCCTGGTAGTTGTCCCAAAGGTATTCGTTAAGCGCATCAATCCAGTCCTCACTCTCGTTATAGGCGGCGTTCAGTGCCACAGGGGCAAAAGGATTTAAGTCGCATACCTCATTGATATTGATGGCACGGTCTATTCGACGGCGAGTCTCCGCATCCTTGCAGATAATATTTGCCGCCTGCAGTCCTGCGATATTGAATGACTTAGATGGAGAGTTGAGGATAATCGCATCAGTATCAACGGTACCCATCGGACAGAACTGTTGTCCGGGCATAATGAGTTCACAATGAATCTCATCTGATATAATCCGGACGTGATGATGATGGCAGATATCTGTCATGTGCTGCAGTTCTTCTCTTGTCCATACTCGTCCTGTGGGATTATGGGGATTACAAAGAAGAAAGACGGTGGTCTTCTCGTCTGCACATCGCTTCTCAAAGTCTTCCCAGTCTATCTCAAAAACCAGTTCCTCTGTGTTGCGGCTTGGTCGCAACACACTCTCCGAAACTTCACAACCGTTATTTCGGATAGAAGAGAAGATACAATTATAGTCAGGAGAGAGAATTAGCACTTTCTCTCCGGGCATGGTCAGAGCCTTGATAGCACATGACATGGCGGGAATGACACCGGTGGTGTAGAGGATCTCCTCCCGTTTGATTCTCCATCCGTGACGGCGCAGAAACCATGAGATGATGGCAGCGTAATAGTCTTCTTGAACATAGGTATAGCCAAAGATGCCATGCTCAGCCCGTTTCCTAATCGCCTCTTGAATGGCGGGTGCCACCGCAAAGTCCATATCAGCAACCCACATGGGGATGACATCTGCAGAGGGACTCTCATCCCACTTCACACAGCTGGTGCCACGTCTCTCAGTCAGTTCGTCGAAGTTATATTTCATACCTCTTACTTCTTACCTCTCACCTCAATCACACAGTTATTGGGTTGGCGGACATTCTCGTCGATGGTGACAGAGCCGATAGAGTCTGCCACGATATGTCCACTGGTAGGATTCTTAATATGCTCAATATGTCCTTTGATATCTGCCTCAACAGTAGAATACTCAAAGATACGGTCACATGCCTTATCGAAGGTGCAGTTCTCCAATACGAGGTTGTCAGCATAGCAGAGTAGTTGCTCTCCTGCAAGATGACAGTTGACAAGGCGGACATTCTTCGAGTGCCATGCTAAGTATTCTCCATCTAGTTCTGAGTCATAGATTGTGACATTCTCACACTCCCAGAATGAGTCTTTGGTGAGAATCTTGGCATGGTGTATCTCTACGTTCTCACAATATTGGAACACATACTTGGAGTCGCTCTCCAGTCCGTCGACATAGATATTCTTAGAAAACATGAAGGGATAGGTGCCACCATGCAGTCGGACGTTCTTCAGCTTCAGTCCGTCGACTTTCCAGAACGTCTCGTCGGCATCGCATATCTGTACATCCTCCAGTTCCACGTTCTTCATCTCACGGAAAAATTTAGGAGCGTCAATACGGCAGCGGCGCATCACTAAGTCATTGGTGTACCAAATGGCAGAACGTGCATCCAATGCGAAATAACAATCCTCGATCAATGCGCCGTCAACATGCCACCAAGGGTATTTCCCATAGAAACGGCAATGACTCGCTTCCAGGTTCTGACATTGTTTGATACCACTCTCACCATCTGTAATGGTGATATTTTCTAATCGTGTGTCATGGATGGTGAATAACGGACGTTCTCCACCAAATTCCTTGTCTTTAATCAATTCCATCAAATACTATCTTTCGTTTAATTCTTTTTTAAAAGAAAAAGAAGAAATAGGCTGCTGCCCACTCCTTGGGTACTCCGGAAACCTTGCCGATACTGCTTCCGCTACCATTGCGGACAGTACCATCGCTCTCAATCTTGCCAATGCTACTGCCATTGCCATTGCGTACGGTTCCATTACTCTCTACCTTTCCGATACTGCTCCCATTACTATTGCGAATGGTACCGTCCCGGTCTATCTTTCCGATACTGCTGCCATTACCATTACGAACGGTGCCGTCACTGTCGATACGTCCGATAGTGCTACCACTGCTGTTGCGAACAGTACCGTTATTCTCAATCTTTCCGCAACTGCTTCCGTTGCTGTTATAGACAGTCTGTGCTGATGCTCCGGTAGTCATCATCACTACCATGGCGACGAATAAAATACGTAGTAATTTCATCATTTCTTCAAGTTTAGCATAAATATCAGCGCAAAAATACAAAAAAGTTAGTAACTTTGCAAGCAAAATAAGAAAAATATGAAGAAACTCTATATAGAGACTTATGGCTGTCAGATGAATGTCGCTGACTCAGAAGTGGTGGCAAGTGTGATGCAGATGGCAGATTATGAGACAACAGAAAATATAGATGAGGCTGATGCTGTGTTTTTGAATACCTGTTCAGTACGCGACAATGCTGAGCAGAAGATTTATCACCGCTTAGAGGCTTTGAATGCCCTTCGTCGCAAGCATCCTCTCATTATCGGTGTCTTGGGTTGTATGGCAGAGCGGGTAAAGGAAGACCTACTTGAGAATCACCATTGTGACCTGGTGGCAGGTCCTGACGCCTATCTTACTCTGCCCGACTTAATAGCACAGGTGGAGACAGGTCACAAGGCGATGAATATAGAACTGTCAACCTCTGAGACCTATAAGGATATCGTTCCACAGCGTATCGGCTTGGGGCATAAGATTGGGGGCTATGTGAGCATCATGCGTGGCTGTAACAATTTCTGCCATTATTGTATTGTACCCTATACCCGAGGTCGTGAGCGCTCCAGGGATGTCGAAAGCATTCTTCGTGAAGTCCGTGATTTACGGGACAGGGGATTTAAGGAAGTGACACTCTTGGGACAGAACGTGAATAGTTATCAGTTCATAGTTCATGGTTCAGAGTTCATCGTTGACTTCCCACAACTGTTACGCAGAGTCGCAGAGGAAGCCCCTGAGATGCGAGTACGGTTTACTACCTCTCATCCCAAGGATATGAGCGATGAGACATTGCAGGTGATCGCAGAGATGCCCAATGTATGTAAGCATATCCATCTTCCTGTACAGAGCGGATCCGACAGAATCTTGAAATTGATGAATCGGAAATATACACGAGAGTGGTATCTGGACCGTGTAGCAGCTATCCGTCGTATCATTCCTGATTGTGGACTTTCTACGGATATCTTCGTAGGGTATCATTCGGAGACAGAGGAAGATCATCAGCTTAGTTTGGATTTGATGCGTGAGGTGGGGTATGACTCTGCCTTTATGTTCAAATATTCCGAGCGTCCAGGGACTTATGCCTCTAAACATCTACCGGATGATGTGCCGGAAGAGGAGAAGATACGTCGTTTAAACGAGTTAATAGCCTTGCAGACAGAGATTTCTGCCCAGCAAAACAAAAAGGACGAGGGCAAAGAGTTCGAGGTGTTGGTGGAAGGCTTCTCTAAGCGTAGCCGCAGTCAACTCTGCGGTCGTACTGAGCAGAATAAGATGGTTGTCTTCGACAAAGGCAACCACCATATTGGTGAGACGGTACGTGTGAAGATAACGAATAGTACTAGTGCAACATTATTTGGCGAAGAGGTATGAAAGAATTTATGCAGGTCCTAAGGCGTTTTGTGATGCCTTATAAGAAATATGTGGCATTGTCGATTATCTTCAACCTGTTGTCGGCATTACTGAATATCTTCTCTTTTGCAGCTCTGATACCTATTCTACAGATTCTCTTTAAGACGGGTGATCAAGTAGTGGTCACTTCCTTGATGGAGTGGAGTGACGGTAGTTTTAAGGATGTACTGATTAACAACATCTACTATTACATCAATTACTTTATTGCAGATGTAGGGTCGACCACGACCTTGTTGTTTATCGGTATTTTCCTCATAGTTGCGACCCTTCTGAAGACCTTTGCTTATTTCCTTGCTGCATCAAGTGTGGTACCTATCCGTACAGGTGTGGTGCGAGATATGCGCAACCAGCTGTATAACAAGATAGTCAGTCTTCCCTTAGGTTTCTTTACGGAAGAGCGGAAAGGGGATATCATCGCTCGTATGACGGGTGACGTGCAAGAGGTGGAGACGAGTATCATGTCATCTCTCGATTTGTTGTTCAAGAACCCCATTCTGATTATCTCCTATTTCACTACCTTGATAGTCATCTCATGGCAACTCACACTCTTTTCAGTAGTTATTATTCCTGCCATTGGCTGGTTCATGGGATGGATAGGTCGTAAGTTGAAAGCGCAGAGTATCAAAGCGCAATCGCTTTGGAGTGATACCATGAGTGTGGTGGACGAGACGTTGAGTGGACTCCGTATCATCAAGGCATTCTGTGCGGAGGATAAGATGCGTAATAAGTTTAACAACATCAATTCTACCTATCGTAATGATATTATGAGAGTGAATATCCGACAACAGGCAGCCCATCCCTTGTCTGAGTTTTTGGGTACTTGTATGATTGTTATCGTCCTGTGGTTTGGAGGTATTTTGGTATTAAACAACCACAGTCTCTCTGGTCCCACCTTCATCTATTATATGGTAATTCTCTATTCTATTATCAATCCATTGAAGGAGGTGTCAAAGGTAGGATATAATATTCCGAAGGGTCTTGCCTCCATGGAGCGTATTGACAAGATACTGATGGCGGAGAACACTATCAAAGAGCCTGCGCAGCCAAAACATCTCGCCTCTTTCGAGCATCAGATAGAGTTCCGTGATGTGTCCTTCCGTTATGGTGAGACATGGATTTTGCGTCATATCAATCTTGTGATTCCTAAAGGAAAAACAATTGCTATTGTTGGACAAAGTGGTAGTGGTAAGTCAACGATGGTTGACTTAATTCCCCGTTATTATGACGTGCAGGAGGGAGAGGTCTTAATTGATGGCATTAACGTGAAGGATTTAGGTATTCAAGACTTACGTCAATTGATTGGAAATGTCAATCAGGAAGCTATTTTGTTTAATGACTCCTTCAAGAATAATATCTCCTTTGGGGTGGATAGTGCTACGGACGAGCAGATTGCAGAGGCTGCAAAGATTGCTAATGCGTATGACTTTATCATGCAGAGTGAGCACCAGTTTGACACCAATATCGGAGACCGTGGCGGTCGTCTAAGTGGTGGACAGCGCCAGCGTGTATCTATTGCTCGTGCTATTCTGAAGAATCCTCCCATCCTCATCCTCGATGAGGCTACTTCAGCCTTGGATACAGAGAGTGAGCGGCTCGTGCAGGATGCATTGGAGCGACTGATGAAAACACGTACTACCGTTGCCATTGCTCACCGTCTCTCTACCATCAAGAATGCTGATGAGATTTGTGTACTACATGAAGGACAGATAGTGGAGCGGGGTACACATGAAAAGTTGCTGAATATTGATGGCTATTATAAGAAATTGAACGATATGCAGAGTCTATGAGGCAAAGGGTACTATATTTGTTGAAGTTCTATTTGGTGACAGTATGTATCTTTGTTGTCGCCAAAATATTCTTTATGCTCTACAACCAGAGCAACCATGACTTTTCTTTTATCGATATCCTACAGGTCGTTAGACATGGTGCGTCGTTGGACCTCAGTACTTCTCTCTACCTTTTTTCCATTCCATTCATTCTAGTCATCCTCTCTTTATGGATACGAATCCCCAAATGGGTATTTAGAATTTGGTATGTCACGATAGCCATTCTCCTACCACTTGCCTTTGTTGCGGACACCAGTCTTTATGAGTTTTGGCAGTTCAAACTGGACGCCTCTTGCTTGTCGTATTTGGAGACACCCACTGAGGCAATGGCAAGTGTCAGTGTCTGGTATCTGATTCTCCGACTGATTTGCTGGATACTTTGTGGTGTTGTTATTTATTGGGTCTACGACAAACTGACTCCTCTTTGCTTGCAATGTAAGTTAGCATCAAACAGATCAAAACTAATAGCCACCCTGTTTGCCATTCTGCTCATACCCTTTATCGTTATCGGTATACGGGGTGGGTTAGATGAGTCGACGACGAATATCGGACAGGTCTATTATTCGCAGAACCAGTTTCTGAACCATTCGGCAGTCAATCCAGTATTCTCTTTCGTAGCCTCTTTCGAGAAGACAGCAAGCAACAATGTGACCTATCATTTCATGGAAGATGCGGAATGCGAAAAGATCATCAGCGAACTCTATAATACACAGAGTATTGGTGCAGATACCTTATTAAATACCCAGACCCCAAACATCATTGTGATACTCTTGGAGAGCTGTGGAGGACAGTTTACGGAGATTAGTGGACGGTCAGATATTACCCCCAATCTCAATCGGTTAGCAAAAGAGGGCATCTATTTCACCAATTGTTATGCTAACTCATGGCGTACCGACCGTGGAACGGTTTGTACGTGGAGCGGCTATCCCTCCTTCCCTACCATGTCAGTGATGAAGATTCCATCCAAGTCTCAGACCCTCCCCAATATCGCACGTACATTACAGCAAGAAAGAGGCTATTCAACACATTATTTATATGGTGGGGATATCAATTTCACCAATATGCGCGGTTATCTCGTCTCTGGAGGGTTCACTGATTTGACATGGAAGGATGACTATACGCGAGAGGAGCAAGCCTCTGCCAAATGGGGCGTTCGTGACGATATCACTTTCGAGACACTCAACAAGTTGATGACCTCCATGCAGCAGCCTTTTATCATCGGCTACTCCACCCTCAGCAGTCACGTGCCCTGGGATGTGCCTATCCATCATTTCGATGACGAGGTGCTTAATGCATTCTATTACCTTGACCAATGTGTAGGACAGTTTATCGAGCATTTACGTAAGACACCGCTTTGGGAGAATACATTGGTGGTAATGCTCCCAGATCATGGTATTGTTTATGATGGGTTAGACGAGTCGAATCCTCTTCTCAACCATATTCCGATGATTTGGGTAGGTGGTGCCGTTAAGGCTCCTTGCCGAATTGAGAAGATTTGTAATCAGACAGACCTGCCTGCCACACTTTTAGGACAGTTAGGACTTAACCATGACAGTTTTACCTTTAGTCGTGATGTGCTCAGTAAGACCTATACGCATCCTGTCGCAATCCATACGTACGATGATGGGTTTACGATAATGGACAGTACTAGTTTTGTGAATTATGACTTCATCAGCGACAGGGTTGTGACAGCCAAAGGGTCAGGTACGCAAAATCTTATCCGACAGGCTAATGCTATCCTGCAAGCTGCTACAAAAGACCTAAATGAAAGATAAGAGGATATGAAGCACTGGATGACGAAAATATATTCCCCATTTTTGGCAGTCCTATGGAACCTTTTATTAGTCTATCTGGTTTATCAGATTGCAAGGTTAGCGTATTATTGCGAGAATACCGACTATTTATCCTATTCGTTGAATGTCTTTCGTGGAGGATTGCTTTTCGACACGTCTGCCATCCTCTATACCAATGTGCTTTATGTGGTATTGATGCTGTTTCCTTTTTACAAGAAGGAAAACAAGACTTATCACCAATTCTGTAAGTGGCTCTTCATCGTAGTCAATGGACTTGCTCTTGCTCTCTGCTTATCAGATGCTGTTTATTTCCCATATACCATGCGTCGCACCACGACGACCGTTTTTGAGGAGTTTTCCAACGAGGGCAATTTGGGGAGTGTCATTGGTACAGAACTCGTAAACCATTGGTATTTGGTATTACTCTTTCTGGTGGTAATGACTGCCTTGTGGCTGGGGTATGCCAAGCCTCGGATTAATGTCTGGCAGATACAAAAGAAATGGCGTTATGCGGTAGTCTGTTTTCTTTCTCTGCTACTCATCGCTCCTTTCTGTGTCGCAGGTATGCGTGGAGGGTTTACAACTGCCGTGCGACCTATCACTATCTCAAATGCCAATCAATATGCTTCACGTCCTGTTGATGCAGCATTGGTATTAAATACTCCCTTCTCACTCATTCGTACCATCGGCAAGAGTGTCTTCGTTGTTCCTCGTTATTTCGATAGTGAGGCGGAAATGACACGAATTTATTCTCCTATCCACAAATCTCTCACCTCTCACCTCTCACCTCTCACCTCTCACAAGAATGTTGTCATCCTGATCGTTGAGAGCTTCGGCAGGGAGTATATCGGAGCCTTAAACAAAACTTTGGAGAATAGCCAGTACAAAGGTTATACTCCTTATGTTGATGCATTAATCAGTAAGAGTACGACCTTCCGCTATTCTTTCTGCAATGGTCGTAAGAGTATCGATGGTATGCCCAGTATACTGTCTGGCATCCCTATGTTCATCGAACCATTTATCCTCACTCCTTCCTCGATGAACGACTACACAGGACTTGCAGGTATCTTAGGGGCAGAGGGCTATGAGACAGCTTTCTTCCATGGTGCCGAGAATGGGTCAATGGGATTCCAGGCATTTGCTCAGAAAACGGGTTTTCAGCACTATTATGGGCGTACGGAATATGAGGCGGCAAAAGGAACGAATGATTTTGATGGTACCTGGGCGATATGGGACGAGCCTTTCCTGCAGTACTATGCCGAAAAAATGACCCAGATGAAGGAGCCGTTTATGACAGCCGTCTTCACAGCCTCCAGTCATCATCCTTTTGTTGTACCAGAGAAATACAAGCAACTATTCCCGGAGGAGCATCTGGCGATACATAAATGTATCCGTTATACTGATATGGCTATCGGAAAATTCTTTGAGACAGCAAGCAAGCAGCCATGGTTTAAGAATACCATCTTTGTAATGACCAGCGACCATACAAATATGAGCGACCATGCGGAGTACCAGACTGACTTAGGAGGATTCTGCTCACCAATTATTGTTTACGACCCCAGCAATCCTGTGGGTGAGGTGCAAGATAAGATAGCACAGCAGATTGATATCCTGCCAACCGTTCTTGGAAAACTGGGCTATTCCAAGCCTTATTTCGGCTTTGGCATCGACGTACTCAATACTCCCAAGGAAGATACTTGGGCGGTTAACTACATGAATGGTATATATCAGTACGTGAAAAACGGTTATGTGCTCCAGTTTGATGGGACCAAGTCAAAGGGCTTATACAGTCTGCAAGACTCTCTGATGCAACATAATCTTCTGGAAGAATCTGCGGTGCGGACTGATTCTTCACTCTTCACTCTTCACTCTTCACTTTCAAAGATGGAGACAGAACTAAAGGCTATCATCCAGCAATATATGGAACGGATGACGCAAGACCGCCTGAAACCTTAATGGGTTGTCTTTGCAATCACTTTTCCGTCGACGACCTCAAAACGCCTGTCAAACTCTTCACGGGTGCGGCTCCATCGGTTATGACTCCACAGCCAATAGGCTGGTGCTTTACGGATATTCTCCTCAAGCATCTGGTAGTAGATATCTGTCAGTTTGTATTCTTCCAACTGCTGAGGTTCTTTGCTTATCAGTTTGAACACTGTCTCATAATAGCCTCGGCGGATACGATGAATATCAGCGTAGAAAACAGCATGGTTGAACTTCCGCATGATACGCTCGGCACCCGTCAGCACTGGGGTGTCATGGTGTAAGAAATCCACCCAGTGATGGATATTGAACCAGTTAGGTTTCTGGTCGGAGATATAACCAATCATGAAAAGTTGACCTTTTCTCTTGAACTCAATAATCTGGCGAAGGGTGTCTGCCATGGGAACACAGATGGAGCCTTGTCGCTGGCGCAGACGAAGGAAGAGTTGGTCAATTCCTTTGTTCTCAATCGGATGGTAAATCTGTGCACATTGTACTTTGGGAGTGATCCATAGGGGTAGTGATGTAATCCATTCCCAGTTGCAGTAGTGTCCCAGATAAAGCCCGATTGATTGTCCTTCTGCCACACACTGTTCTATCTGTTCCGTCCCTTTGAATACCATTCTCTTTTTTATATTCTTGTCGCTGACCGTCAACAGTTTCATGCTCTCCACAATATAGTCGCAAAACCATTGGTAGAAATCCCTTTCAATTCTTCGCAACTCTTTTTCTGACTTCTCAGGGAATGCGCTTCTAAGGTTCTTTCTTACCACCTTTACACGGTATCTTCCTACGTAATAAATTAACAAGTATAATACATCTGCGAAAAGATAATGTACCCAGAAAGGCAACAGCGAGATAGGGTATAATACTGCCATCAAAAGATAGTAAAGGAATTTCATTAGCATGCAGTTTAATGCCACAAAGGTAGTTAATTCAGGTTGAATGAGCAAATAATTAGGTCAAATTTTGCAAAATTGACAGAAAAACCGTAATTTTGCAGTCATAAGAAATGAGCATGACCCATAAGCGGAAGTTGTATTATATGTTGTGTAGTGGCAAGAACAGCAAAATGAAGTTCTTTGCCAAAGCTTATCTGCAACAGTGTATCCCTTCGTGGATAACCCAAAGGATGCTCAAGAGTAAGTGGAAACAGCTGGAGAAACGTGACGATCGCGAAGAGATTATACGGCGTGCAAGATATTACTGCAAACTGTCTTCTGAGACACAGTATGACCATGAGGTGTTTCGTAATCTTTCTATCAGTATCAAAGAACAATCGGTCATTCACCCGAAAGCTTATTATTTCGATGCAATGGCTATCGCTCGTTATTTTGATAGTCATCTTCGGTGGGTCTTGAAACCAGGTGATGTGGCTGATTTGCAAGCACTGCCAACGATTCTCAAAAGTCGACCTATCAGTGACGATAATCAGTGTTCCGTACTGCTGAATCTTAACAAGGTGCGCCATTTCCTGTTTGTCGATGACCATAAGCCTTGGCGGGAGAAACGAGATGTAGTCATTTTCCGTGGAGATGTGGGGAATCCCAAGGATGGAAATGTGAAACCCAATCGGATGGTCTTTATGAATCGTTGGTTTGGTCATCCTATGATAGATGCCGCTTCAATTGACAGCATTGATGACCATCCAGAGTGGCAGAAAGAGAAGATGACGATTGGGGAGCATCTCGACTATAAGTTTGTGATGTCTCTTGAGGGTAACGACGTAGCTTCCAATCTGAAATGGGTAATGTCTTCCAACTCCATTGCTGTTACTCCCCGTCTGACGTGCGAGACATGGTTTATGGAAGGGACACTCATTCCCAACTACCATTATATAGAGGTAAAGTCTGATTTCTCTGACTTGGAGGAGCGGTTGCATTATTACATTGACCATCCGGACGAGGCGGAGGCTATCATACAACATGCTCATGAGTTCGTTGCTCAGTTTCAGGATAAGAAACGGGAGGAACTCATCTCTCTGCTTGTCCTCAAGAAATATTTTGAAATAACCAATTCTGCCCTATGATATTTGCTAGAGATAAGTCCCAGATGTGTAACAACCTGTTGCAATATGCCCATGTCTACGCATGGGGAAGGGAGCATGGTCGTAAAGTCATTTCTATGCGCTTCAGTTATAAATACCAGTATTTTAAGATATGCCACACCAATCTCACTAGCTTCACTTGGTATCTTGTGGCAAAATATCTTGCAGCCCTCAAGATTCTTCCTACGGCGAGTTTCAAACGTCGTGATTGTGATCGTGAGGCTTTGGAACGTAAAATGCTGAAACATCGGCACATCGTGGTCAGCGGTTGGTTCGTGCGCTACTACGACCTCTTCTTGAAATATCGCAATGAAATCGTGGATTTATTTACCTTGGATGAGCAATATACCGCTCCTGTAAAATCGAAAATGCAGGAGGAGGAAAAACTTTCAACTCTCAATTCTCAACTCTCCACTCTCCGACTGGGTGTCCATATCCGTAGGGGTGATTATGCCCAATGGAGTGACGGTAAATATTTTTATGCTGATGAGGTTTATGCAGGGTACATCAATAAGTTTGTCACGCTGCACCCTGGCAAACTGATACATGTATATCTTTCCACTAACGATCCTTATGTTACGTGTGAGAAATTTCAGGAATTCTGTCCACAGGTATGTGTCCATCACCTTTGTGGCAGTGCTCCGGAAGACCTGTTTATGCTCTCTGAGTGTGACTATCTGATAGGTCCGCCCAGCACTTTCTCCATGGTAGCCTCAATGTACCGTGACATACCACTTTACCGCATGGATACGGGTGATGCATTACAGATGACGTTAGAGGGTTTCAGAAACTTCGAATATTGGTTCCAGAACATGGTATAATGTAATCTCAAATCGATATGGTAAGTAATAAAACGTTAGTGATAGGTGTTCTTGCAAGAGATTGTGTCTTTCGGTTAAAGAATAACATCCCCCTCGTTGAGAAGTTGGGGAGCATGTTTCGGGACTATTATGTAGTGGTGTATGAAAACGATAGTGTTGATGGTACAAAAGAGTGTGTCCAACAATGGGCTAAGGAAAATACGCATGTCATAGCGATTAGTGAGCAACTTCACCAAGTAACCATTCCTCCTAAAAGCAAACAGAATGTCAAGCCTACGAAAAGTCTTTGGCGTATACAGAAAATGGCAGGATTTCGGAATAGAATCTTAGAAGAAGTTCATCAAAGATTTTCTCCTGACTATTTTTGTTTTATAGACATTGACATAGCGTCTTTCATACCGTCATCTGTTGTTGAGGCTATCGAAAAGGCACCAGTTGATTGGGGGGCTTTGTGTGCGAGCGGTCATCTGTATTATTCAAAATCTGACGGTAGTGTTCTTCCTGCTAATTTTCAGTATGATGCTTATGCTTTTTTCCCTGAGGGGAGTTCGCCTGAGAAAATGGGTAAAAGTGCCGTCTCTCATAAATGGCATCTTATCTCTGCGTGGAGTGCGGAGAAGTTAGTGCGCCGGCATGAGTATGCTTCCTGTCGCTCAGCCTTTAATGGACTCGCCATTTATAAATGGGATGTGATGAAGAATTTGCGCTATAGTGCCGTACAAAATGAGGAGTTAAAGAAGCACGGTTTTGCCTTGTGCGAACATCTGTCTTTACATAGTGGCATCATTTCCCTTGGATATAAGGTCTATATTACTCGTATCATGGAAGTCGTTTATCTGCACAAAAAATACACTTTTTGGCGGTTCTTCAACAATTGGTATAATATTTTATTGGCAGAGTTGTATCTTTTTTATTTCCGATTGAGAAAGATAGTTTAAGAAAAGGAGAGAGACTCTGGAATCCGTTTTCTATTTAATGGACAAGACTAGTCGGAATCCTACCTCCATCCTTCTTCTCCGAACGTCGTACATAAAACGGTTGGTGACCCTGCAATAGCGGGCATCACAATCGTAGGAGCCACCACGGATGACGTGAAAACTGCTGGAGGGCTTACCCGTTGGGGTCTTCTTATACCAGTCTTGGCAGAACTCCCAGACATTTCCCGACATGTCATAGAGTCCTAATTCGTTGGGCTTTAAGCGACCTACGGATTTATGGTGGTCGTCAAAGTCGTGGGTTAGCGTATAGGCGACTTCATCAGGATTGTTACTACCGGCATAGAGATAGCCTTTCGACTTCCGTCCTCCTCGTGCGGCATATTCCCACTCAGCCTCTGTGGGCAGACGGAAATGTTTGCCAGTCAGTTGGTTGAGTCGTGTGATGAACTCTTGGCACTGTTCCCATGTGATATATTCTACAGGACGGTCGGCTCCCTTCTGTTTCGAACGGTTCTTGGGCATCACAGCCTCCCATAAGGCTTGGGTTACCTCTGTCTCACCGATATAGTAACTGTACACCCGCACTTTATGTCTCACCTCGTCGGCATCAGCAAGTGCGTCGTTCGGCAAAGCCCCCATCATAAAGGTGCCACCCTGCACGAAATTCATCTTAAAGCGCACCCCCTTCACAGTAAAGGTATATGATACCGGCACTTTTTGTGCCTGTACTGCCAATGGCAGCAGCAATAATAGGTATATAATATATCTCCTTTTCAATCTCATAGCCATCTCCTCATTTTCCCATTTCTTCATTTTCATTTCTTTTAGTCGAGCTTCGCTCTTTGTAAAAGCGACTTCGTCGATGACTCATTCCTTTCATTTCTTTTATTCCTTTCATTTCTACTTCCGGTCCTACCGCCAACCATATCATTCTCAGCCAGCAGAAGAAATACGTATATACATCCAACCAGAACGTGCGGTGAACGAAGTTATGCAACCAGGCGGGGCAGAGCACATCGGTAGGCAGGATGCAGAAATTCACCACCAACAGCCAGAACAGTGTCCAGTCCAACCATGTCCGCTTGTCCTGCAACCAGAACGCCATGGCATAGAAGGGGAAAGTGATGACATAGGTGTGGGTCTCAGGACAGTCGCTGAAGAGAATCATAAAACCGCTTAATACGCCTAGTGCCTGCACTCGAAATCGGAAATCGCTCCACCGTTTATAACGCCAGAAGAAAAGGATGGCGAGGATACCCATTGTTATGATTTGCACCGTTCGGTAGTTGGGCAACAGGAGGGGTTTGAGACCTAATGCGAAGAGTATACCGATATAATCGGTAGAACTATGATGGTCTGCTATCATGTCGAACATCTGCTGATAGAGCACAAAGACATTGTCGAAATTGGTATTAATGGCAGGCAGCAGCAGGAAGAAAGCACCACATAGTGCGGCATACCCGAAGTTGCGCCATGTCTTGGGATAGCAGAATAGGATGGCAAGCTCGGCGGCACCGTATATCTTCGTCGTTGCCGACAGCATGATGAGGAAGACTGCCCAGAAGCCTTTTCCTCGTTCCAGCAGGATGAAAGCAAAGAGATAGATATATGCTACGATGATGTTATGTTGGTAGCAGAAGATGGTCTGCAGCACTACCGACAACAGGAAGATGAAGATATAGAGTTTGTATTTCTCCAGTTGCTGGGGCAGCCATTTGATGGCAAGTGAAAAAAGGGTGTAGTTGCCGATGTTCCATATATAGGGACCTAACCACCATGGCAGGTAGAAGATAGGGGCGAAGAGGACACTGAACACAGGGGAGTAGAGAAAGTATATCTGATGTGCCTGTACATACTCTAAATTATAGGGACTCAGTCCTTCCCAGAACATACGGGTGGAGTCCTGATAGTCAAAGTAATTGGTGTTCCTGCCACGGAAAACTTCCACGGAGGTGGCAATGAGGACGATGATGAGTCCCAGTCCCCACCAGAAATACTTATTCTCAAAAATCTTCTTGCTCATTCAAAATTCAGTTTTTCGTCAATGATATAAGAGGGACGACGCTTCACCTCATCGAAAATGTTACCGATATATACGGCAACCACACCAATCACCGTGACGAGGATACCTGCGATAAACCACATGGAGACGAACAAAGTCACCCATCCGCTGACCTGTGTGTCCATCACCAGCGTCTTGATGGTAAGGATGAGGGCAAGGAGGATAGCAAAGAAGGTGATGAGCACTCCGAAATAGACAATCAGTCGTAATGACTTCGTGGAGAACGACACAGCGGTTGTCACGGCAAGGTCGATACGCTTGCGCATGGAGTATGATGATTCTTTACCATCCGTCCGCTCATCATGGTTGACCATTACTTTTGCCGTCTTGAAACCCACCCATTGGTTCATCAGCGGGTAATAGCGGCGATAGTCACCCATCTCAGCCATGGCATCCACCACTTTCCTGCGGTAGATGGCAAACTCAGCGACAGCCTCGTCCTGCTTGGTGTCCGTAAGGAATCCCATCAGTTTGTTAAACAGGTGGGACCCCTGCGTCATGAAGAAATTGTCGGGACGGTTCTGTCTGGATGCGAATACAATATCGTACCCTTCCTTAATTTTCTCGTAGAGGTCTTTAATCTTTGCGGGTGGGTTCTGCAGGTCACAGTCGAGGGTCACCACATAGTCGCCCGTCGACAGGTCGAAACCGGCGTTCAGCGCATACTGCTGTCCGAAGTTCCGGCTGAGGAACACGCCCTTCACCCTTTTGTTCTTCTCACAGATCTCGGTGATAATCTCCCGGCTGTTGTCGGGACTATGGTCTTCTACAAGGATAATCTCGTAGTCGGAGGTCAATTTACTGACTGTTTCCTCTATCTGCCGCACCAATTCGTGTAACAGGCTCGGTGCTCCATATACCGGACTAATGACTGATATTTCCATTTCGTTATACTTTTGTGTGCAAAAGTACAAAAATAATTTGTATCTTGGAGGAAATAGCAAATCTTTTATCACTCTACTATCCAAAAAACTTTTAGAGGACTTCAAATAGGAAAAATTCAGTTTGTTATAATGGTGTGCAAATCCCGTAAATCTAAAACCCTATCTTTTGTACTCGTTCCGGTAATCTTTTGCATTGTTTCCGATAATCTTTATACCCCCGAAAAGATGAGGCTTTTACCCCCTAAAGCCTTATCGGAAACGGGGTAAAGCCCTATCTCTCCGTTTCCTGGGTGCCAGAGGACCGCAAGAAAAGTTCCACGCACGAAATCTTACAGTCTTACACTTACAGTTTAGTGAAAATGAAAAAACAACAAACAACGCATAAATCATGTATATTTATATACTATATATATAATATATATATTATATATATAGTATAATATAATTATCATCTTATTTTCTTAAAATCACAAAACTGTAAGTGTAAGACTGTAAGATTCCAGCAGGTTATCAAATATCATATCAAAGGCACTGCGTCGTCGTAAGATTTTACAACTACATTTTTAGTTTTTCCAAAAATATTTCGTAACTTTGCAGCAAGTATGAAACAAATTCGTGAATTCTTCTCAAAACCGTTCTTCAGCGACTATCGTACGCTGTTCGGACTGTGGATGATACTGCCCATTGCCATGTGGCTGGCAAAGATGACCAGAGCGAATAACTACGATATCTACCGGGGGGCGTTCTGGAATGCAGTACGAGGGTGGAATATCTATATGCTGAATCCTGCGGAGTATGACGATTGCCACCATTACGGTCCATTGTTCTCCCTCTTGTTTGCTCCCTTTGCCATCGGTCCTAAATGGATAGGACTGCTACTATGGGGAATAGCCCTAACCCTGTTCCTCTACTGTGCCATCCGCAAGTCACAATTCACGAAATACCAACAGGTGTTCATCCTGTGGTTCTGTGCCCATGAGATGCTGACGGCACTCTTCATGCAACAGTTTAATATCGCCATTGCAGCCACCATCCTGCTTGCCTACTACCTGATAGAGAAAGAAAAGGATTTCTGGGCAGCGTTCTTCATCATGCTCGGTACCTTTGTCAAAGCGTATAGTATCGTGGGACTCGCCTTCTTTTTCTTCTCGAAGCACAAAGGGAAACTGATTGGTGGACTGCTGTTCTGGGCAGTGGTGATGTTCGTGGCACCGATGCCTTTCTTCCATGGGTGGGACTATATCGTCAGCCAGTATCATGAGTGGTATATCTCATTAATGAACAAGAATGCACAGAATGCAGAGTCTATCATGCAGAATATCTCACTGCTGGGGATGGTACATCGTGTGACAGGTTTTCAATTCAGCAACCTTTGGTTGATTATCCCTGGTATGGTGCTCTTCGCCCTGGCCTACCTACGTGTCGAACAATATAAAAACGTGGCTTTCCGACAGACATTGCTTGCGTCTGTGATGATGTTCATCATCCTATTCTCCACGGGAAGTGAGTCAAGTGGCTATATCACCCCGTTCATCGGTATCGTCATCTGGTATACGGCAGCACCCTGGCAACGTAACGGGTGGGACATCTTCCTGTTGGTATTCGCCTTCATTCTGTCGAGTATGTCGCCTAGCGACCTCTTCCCTGCCTATCTGCGTAAGGAGTTCGTGCACCCCTATGCCCTAAAGGCATTGCCCGTAACCGTCATCTGGCTGAAACTATGCTATGAGATGCTGACGAAGGACTATACACCTCAATCCTAAAGATATCTTTAACACCTCTTAAACACATACCTGACGAGGAGGAAATTGGTGGGAACGGCAATGGCATAGACGCCCAGTGGTGCTACTTCCTTGCTCAGACCAACCCACAGCCAGAAGTTCAGCAGGGCAATCTGCAGGCAGTAGTTAAACAGGTGGGCACCCCCGAAACCGATACCGTTCTTCTTCGTCGCCTTCTCATGGAACGTGAAATGAGCCGTCAGGTAGTAATTCACCAGGAAACTTAGTGCGTAACCGATGGTATAGGCGACATTCACCTCTATCCAGTGCTGCAGCACCCAGTAAATACCATAGTGCAGTGCCGTGGAGATCACACCCACGATACCGAAACGCAACACCTCGCCTATCGTCTCTTTTTTCATATCCAACTGCAAAAGTACAACTTTTTTATCATTTCCTCATTCTTTCATTTAAATTTCTCATTTCTCATTTCACATTTCTCATTTTTTCTTCGTAATTTTGCCAAAAATTACTAAGAAAACAATGATTCCATTTAATAAACCTTATTGTTCGGGTCGTGAACTCGACTATATGAAAGTGGTGTGTGGCTCGATGACGATGTCGGGTAATGGTGACTTTACCAAACGCTGTCATGCTTTCTTCGAGGAGCGTTACGGTTTTAAGAAATGTCTTCTCACCACTTCTGGTACTGATGCGCTGGAGATGTGTGCCATGCTCTGCGAGTTGCATCCTGGTGACGAGGTCATCGTACCGTCCTATACGTTCGTGTCGTCAGCCATCGCCTTCCTCCGTGAGGGTGCCAAGGTTGTGTTTGCCGACAGTGGTGCCGACAACCCCAATATCACCGTTGACACCATCCGTCCACTCATCAACGAGCACACGAAAGTCATTGTCGTCGTGCATTATGCTGGTGTTGCCTGCGACATGGATGCTATCATGCGGCTTGCGGAGGAGCATCACCTCCTTGTCGTTGAGGACGCTGCTCATAGCATCGACTCTTTCTATAAGGATCGTCCGTTGGGCAGTATTGGTCATCTGGGAGCATTCTCTTTCCATGAGACGAAGAACATCAACTGTGGAGAGGGTGGCATGCTGGTGGTCAACGACGAGCGTTTCATCCGCCGCTCTGAGATTATTTGGGAGAAGGGCACCAACCGTGCGGAGTTCTACCGGGGCATGGTGAACAAGTACGGGTGGTGTGACATTGGCTCGTCATTCCTCCCCTCTGAATTCAATGCAGCCTTCCTATGGGCACAGCTGGAGCAGTTGGAGGACATACAGGGCAAACGCATCCATATCTGGAATATCTACGACGGCATCCTGCGTGGCAATGTCGAGCAGTACGGCATCCAGTTACCAGACATCCCTGACTATGCTACCAATAACGGACATATGTACTACCTAGTGTGTCAGTCCTTGGAGCAGCGTACCCGTCTGATGGCGGCGCTCAAGGAACAGGGCATCCAGACGACTTTCCATTATCTGCCCTTACACTCCAGTGCGTATTATAAAGATCAGTTCCATGGTGCACCTCTAACGAATTGTGACCGCTATGGCGACTGCCTCGTCCGTCTCCCTCTCTTCTATGAGCTGAGTGACGACGACGCCATACGCATCGCACAGCTAATCGTTGAAGAATTGAAGAATTAAAAAATTGAAGAATTGAAAATCCCATTTCATCATTTCTTCATTTAAATTTCTCATTTAGAAAATGATTGTCGGTTTTGATGCTAAACGGATAGTGCGGAATGCCACAGGCTTGGGAAGCTACGGACGCACTCTGGTCAACGACCTCATCCGTCGTAACGACCCTGGTATGCAGTATCTGCTCTATGCTCCTGATAAAGGTAGGGACGTTCTGAGCAATCAGATTAATATAGGGGACACTGCCCAGTTCCGTTATCCATCCTTCAATTCTTCCATTCTTCCATTCTTCAATTCTCCCCTCTGGCGTTCCTATGGTATTGTCAACGACCTCCTGCGTGATGGTGTGCAACTCTACCATGGACTTAGTGGCGAACTGCCCATCGGTATCCGTAAAAAAGGTATTCGGACGGTGGTCACCATCCACGACCTCATCTTCCTACGTCATCCAGAGTATTACCACTGGATAGACACTAAACTCTATGCTTGGAAGTTTCGCAAGACACTGCAGGAGGCTGACCGTATCATTGCCATCAGCGAGCGTACTAAGCAGGATATCATGGAGTTGGGGAATGTCTCTGAGGAGCGCATCCGACTCATCTATCAGAGTTGTGCACCTCGTTTCTCTTCCACCTTCTCAGAAGCGGAGAAACAACAGGTTCGCAGTTATTACGACCTCCCCGAGCGCTTTGTCCTGAATGTGGGTACTATCGAACGTCGTAAGAACCTCCTCCTTGCTGCCAAGGCATTGGAACTGCTGCCCTCTGATATTCACCTCGTCGCAGTGGGACGACAGACCCAGTATGCGCAGGAACTGCCTCAGAACAACCGCATCCACCTGCTGAGCGGTGTCCCTGATACAGACCTCGCCATTATCTATAGTCTTGCCGAGGCTTTTGTCTATCCCTCCCGTTACGAGGGTTTCGGCATCCCCATTATCGAGGCTATTGCCGCAGGACTCCCCGTTGTCGCCTGTACCGGTTCCTGCTTAGAGGAGGCAGGCGGTCCCGATTGCCTGTATGTCGACCCCGATGATGTCGAGGGTATGGCTGCAGCCATCCTCTCCAGTCTCTCCGATGCTGACGGCAGGACAGCGCGCATCCAAGCCAGTCAACAGTACATCAGGCGCTTCCGTGGCACCGATGTCGCCTCGCAAGTACTGGATGTTTATCGGGAGTTAGTATGAATAACCTATTTTAATCATGAGAATAAGACAATTCGTCATAATCCTACTTACACTCTGCGCCGTCACCCCCGTGCAGGCACAGGACAAAGTGGAGGGCAGTCTGCAGGCGGACTTCGTGAGCAGCTACGTCTGGCGTGGACTTCGTCTGGGACATGTCGGCGTACAACCTGAGCTTTCCGTCGGATGGAAAGGACTCTCCCTCTCCGCATGGGGTAACGTCCCCCTCAGTAAGCATGAGGGCGACTGCCATGAGATAGACCTCACCCTCTCCTACGAGACGGGAGGACTCACCCTCGGCATTGTCGACTATTGGGATGACTCTGGTGACCCCCGTTTCTTCTATTTTAAGAAAGACGATACTGGACATTCCTTCGAGGGCTTTGTTGCCTATGACTTCGGACCCTTGAGTGCCTCGTGGCAGACTATCTTCGCCGGCTACGACTGGCAGGAGGATGATGGCAAGCGCGCCTACAGCTCCTATTTCGAGCTACAGGCACCCTTCCGTCTCGTCACCTGTGACTGGCAGGCTACCGCCGGACTCGTCCCCTGGGCTTCCGACTATTACGAAACCAATGGTTTCAGTGTCACCACACTCTCCCTGCGAGCCACCAAAGATATCAAGATTACCGATCATTTCTCCCTCCCCCTCTTTGCTGAGCTCCATGCCAATCCCTCCAGCCAGTCTCTCTACTTTGTGGCAGGACTCACGCTGAAGGCGTTCTGAAGTTCTCGTTTAATCGAAACTTTGTAATTTTGAGAAGATGATAAAGATAATAAATGAATGAATTGTATGAAAAAGTCAGTATTTCTCATTCCGTTTCTCTCCCTCGCTATGATGGCTTGTGCACAGACTCCGCAGACACCGACGGAACCTATGGCAGAAACCTGTATTGACTACGAGTGTGAATACACCAAGGAGGACAGTGCCCTTGTGGTTAGACTGCTGAAGGAGGCGAAGACGAAACGGGGTACGGAAAACCGTATGATGTATTTCGGGAAGAAGTTCTTGGGACTGCCCTACGTGGGGCACACCCTGGAGCTGGGTGACAAGGAACATCTGATCGTCAACCTGCGTGAGCTGGACTGTACGACCTATGTCGAGACGGTGCTGGCTCTCTCGCTCTGTGACCTGCAGGACAAACGGACCTTCGCCGACTATTGCAACAACCTGAAGAGCATCCGCTACCGTAACGGGGAGCTGAAAGACTATACCTCGCGGCTGCACTATTTCACATGGTGGGGCGATGATAACGTAAGAATGGGTCTCGTGAAGGAAGTCGGTATCAAGAGTGCTTCCTCCGGAGCGGTACAGACCGTCCATATCAACTATATGTCGGAGCACCCCCAGCTGTATGAGCAACTGAAAAACCATCCAGAGTTCGTACCCGCTATCAAGGCGTATGAGGATTCCACGAATGGCAAGAAATATCCTTATATCCCCAAGAAAAACCTGAAATGGCATCAGTCGACACCATTAGGAATGGTGCGTGACGGCGATATCGTCGCCATGCTGACCGACAAAGATGGTCTGGACACCCGTCATATCGCCATTGCTTTCTGGCAGAAAGGGAAGTTACACCTGATGCATGCGTCAAGTCTCTATAAAAAGGTACTGATGAGTAAGGAGACGTTCTATGAGTATGAGGCGAAGCAGCCTAAGCATACGGGAATCAGAGTATGGAGGATGGTGGAATAGTTCACAGTTCACAGTTCATAGTTAAGAGTTTATGAGGAAGATAACTGACATACAGGAGTTACGGAGCATTCAGATGGGTATTCTGGATGATGTGCACCGCTTCTGCGAGGAACAGGGGTTGCGCTATTCTCTGTCGAGTGGAACGCTGATTGGTGCTATCCGTCATCAAGGGTATATCCCTTGGGACGATGATATCGATATCTACATGCTTAGAAGTGATTATGAGCGGTTCCTCAAGACCTATCACGACCCGGAGGGTCGCTACTGTGTGCTGAACCCGAAGAAGGAGCCACATTATTATTATACCTTCGCCAAGGTGGTTGACCAGCGTACGAGGATGGTGGAGAAAGAGACGGAAGGCTATGAGATCGGGGTGTATATCGATGTATTCCCTGTCGACTATGTGACGGACGACAAAGAGGAGCGTGAGCGTATCTTCCGACTCAAGAAACTGCTGTATAAGATCCGTCGCTGTAAGATATCACTGTCGAACCCGCTGCACTCACGCCTTGCCTACCTGTGCTATCGTAACCTACCGATTACTGTGGGGATGCTGAACCGTTGGATAGACCATTTGATTATCCGTCATAAACCCACCGGGACGCTTTGTCACATGACGGAGGCAGGACCTGCAACAGCAAAAGGGTGTTTCCCTGCTGCCGACATGAAAAAGATGATGGATGTGAAGTTTGAGGACCGTACCTATAAGATGATGGTAGGCTACGACGACTATCTGCACCGCACCTATGGTGACTATATGAAACTGCCACCCGAGGAGAAACGGACGACCCATCAGTTTGAGGCGTACGTGATTTAGAATCGAAAGATTAAAGGATTGAAGGATTGAAAAATTAAAGTAGGTGCATGCCCCAGTCGTATACCTTATTAATATAAGGGGATGGGATGTGGTGCTCATGCATCAAGCGGTGGATGATGGCGAGTCCATAAGGAAAATCCTCTGTGAAATAGCGGCTATGGAAGTCGGGGACGAAACCGTCTCCGACTTTCTTCATGGGGGAGAGGATGCCCTTGAAGGCTTTGATGGAATGAAGTTTCTTCGTCAGTGACGCAGCATCCGTACTCTCGTAATAGTCCAGGACGGAAGGGATGGCACCAGGGGTGACAGGCAGTACGTGGAGCAGACGGAAGAACTCAGCGTCCATGTCTATCAACAGTTGGGATGCCTCGTCCGTCCAGTCACTGTAGAACTGGTTCTGGGTGGGATAGGTCATCCCTTCATGCCAGTCGTGCCACATGCTATACAGTCGTGAGGTATGCAGCAAAGGGTTGCTGTTGGTCAGACTCACCTCATAATGGTTGGCGAGCAGGTGAACGGGTGTGTCGAACATCTCGCTCAAAGAATCTCCTAACCGCTCCTTGTTTAGAGAGGATTTTCTGGTCTCTATGGCTACACTCAAGGAGGATTTATACCCTAACAGGTGTGCGGACTTGCCATACTCCTCCACACGGGCAATAAAAGGTACACGCTGGAAACCAAATAGTGGGGTGGTCTCTGGGAGCAGCTTCATTGCCTCGAAGAAGAACCCTGTACTGCTGACCACGCTGCCTACTGCCGTGTGGGGTTGCAGATAGGGACGAATAGCTCGCAGTGTATCGGCGATGCCGTAGCCTGGCAGACAAAGAAGAACGATGTCAGCAGTCGGAATTACGTTGACTGGGGAGTCGGAGAACTGTCGGATGGAGCCTTCGAGTGTCTTACCCTCAGGGGTATGAATATAAAGGGTATGGTTCCAACAGGTTGGCTGACGTGTCAGCATACTGACCTCATAGCCTTTGTTGGCAAGATATCCGGTGATGACATGTCCGAGGTTGCCCCCTCCACAGATACAGATATTCATGCGTGAATTTGTTTCAGTCCCTCTACCAGCCTGCGGTTATCCTCATGGTTACGTACAGCGATGCGCATATACTGCTTGCCGGCTGGGAGTCCGGGTTTCTCACTGCAGTCACGGGTCAGGATATTATGCTGCTTCAGCATCCGTATCACGATCTCACTGGCACGATAGGGCGGCAATACCTCACAGAGGAAATAATTCGCCTCGGTGGGCATCACACGGAGGAAGGGGATGGTGCGGAGCTGTTGCTCGAAATACTCGCGCTCTTCCACGAATTTAGCACAGGCACGCTGGTAGTCTTTCTCGTATTTGTTGTAGATCTGCATGAAGAACTCCGCAAACGAGTTGAGGTTCCAGATGCTCACTTCTTTCTTGATATGGGCAATGAGTTCCTTGTCGGCAGAGGCAAGGATACCCAGTCGGAGTCCGGGAACACCATAGCTCTTGGAGATACTCTTCATCACAACCATATGCGGATAGGACTCCAGCAAATGGTCGTTGAGCAGGGAGTTTGTCGCATAGTCGCGGCTGAAGTCTACAAACGACTCGTCAACGACCAGACGGATGTCACGCTCCTCACACCACAGGGCGAGTCGCTGCACGTCACTCTTGGGGATGAAGTTACCAGAGGGGTTGTCGGGGTTGATGACCATCAGCTGGCGGATGTCCTTATCGGCAAAGAACGCCATCAGGTCATCGGCAGTATAGCGGAAGTCATCATTCTGTGGCACGAAGGTCACCTGCTGGCTTTTGTCGTAGCGATTGGGATACTCCTCAAAAGTAGGACGTACAAAGCCTATCTTACCCTGCGACTCCTCCATCAGTATCTTGATCAGTTCGGCGGCACCATTACCCGGTACGATATAGGGCTCGCTGACCCCAAAGCATTTGCTGGCAATGAGGGTGTTGACCTTCATTCCCGACGGATACTCTGTCAGCAGGGTGTCGAAATTGGCACGCAGCTCGTCTTTCATCCGCTGACTGGGGAAATAGGGGTTCACCAGATAGCAGTAGTCGAGCATCTGGGGGAAACGCCAGAAACCACCATAGCGACCGTAGTATTTACGTAGCACGTCCTGCTCGTCGGCAAATAGTGCCTCGGCAATATCCAGGTCTTGTTTGTCGTCTATCTCGTACCATTTCTCATGACCGATGGGCAGTGCCTTCAGCTCATGACCGCTCAGCAGTGAGATGATACGCAACACATTCTCGTAGTATTCGTTCAGTCCTACCGCCTTGGTATAAGCATCGAGGAAAGGCACGTATTTCTCTTTCAGGAACTGCTTACTGAACTTATAGATATTGACAGTCTTGTAATAAGAGGCGGCATCGTTATAGTCGAAGGCATCTTTGGAGATGAAGTTGACGATGTTGTTGTCGGCATCGATGCGTACCATCGTGCCGTCCATCCATGTCTCGTATTTGGCGACGAGGGCAAGGTTGGGATAGGGGTTCTCCATCAGCATGCTGAAGAGGCGGTCGCTGAGGATGAGGTCGCTCTCGATGAGCAACGTGTCATCCTCCTGCAATTGTTCCTTCACCAACGACAAAGAATAGATATTATTTGTCTTGTCGTAGATGGGGTTCTCTGCATATTCTATCTTCAACAGGTCGTCATAACGGTGACCGATATAGTCACGAAGGGCTTTTCCTTGATAGCCGACAACGATGATGACACGCTGCAGTGAGAGCTTCGACAACTGTCCCAGCACACGGTCAATCAGTCGCACACCATTCACAGGAACCATACATTTCGTTTGGTTCTTTGTCCATTCTCCGAGTCTGCGACCCATACCAGCCGCTAAGATGATTGCCTGCATGTCTTACCGTTTTAGAAGATTATCCTACATGACTGTTGTCTTGGGGCTTATCCTTGCCATGGAAACTCTTTACCTTCATGCCGAGCTTATTAGGGAGACAGGCGTTGAGAACGATACCCACGAGGGCAGAGAGTGCCAGTCCGGAGAAGTGGATGGGACCGATGTTTACATTGTCCTCAGCACCATATTTCACACCAATGGCAATTACTAGGATCAAGGCAGCCACAAACACATTACGTGATGAGCTGAAATCTACGCCTTCCTCAACCAGGTTGCGTACACCGACAGCTGATATCATGCCATAGAGAATGAGACTGACACCGCCAATGGTGGCAGCAGGCATCAGACCTATCAAGCAGGCGAACTTAGGACAGAAGGACAGGAGTATTGCCAAGATGGCTGCCAGTCGGATGACGGCAGGGTCATAGACCTTGGTGAGGTTCAGTACACCAGTATTCTCTCCGTATGTCGTATTGGCTGGGGCTCCGAAGAGAGATGCCAGTGCGGTGGCAAGACCGTCGCCCATCAAGGTACGGTGCAGACCGGGTTCCTTCAGGAAGTCCTTGCCTACGGTAGAGGAGATGGCACACATGTCACCAATGTGTTCCATAATGGTAGCAATGGCTATGGGCATGATGGCAATGATGGTGGATACAAGAAAGGTCGTGTCCATGTGGTCGAAGACGGCGAGTGCTGTCTGTTCTCTGTTGACGGGCAAGCCAATCCATGCTGCTTCGTGCAATGCCGAGAAGTCTACTTCACCAGTTACTGCAGCCAGGACATAGCTGACCAGTACACCTAAGAGGATGGGTATAATCTTAATGATGCCCTTGCCCCATACACTGGTGATGATGACGGTCAGGATGGCAACAAGTGCCAGTGTCCAGTTGGTGGTACAGTTGTGTATGGCACTACCCGACAGGACAAGTCCGATGGCAATGATCATAGGGCCTGTCACTACTGGTGGGAAGTAGCGTATTATCTTATCGATACCGAAAGTCTTGATCAAACCAGCCATGATAAAATAGCACATACCGGCAAAGAAAACACCTATGCACGCATAACTCAATGCCAAAGTCTCTGTCATACCTTGCTCGACACCCAGTGTCTTGACAGAGAGATAGCCTCCGATGAATGCGAACGAGGAGCCTAGGAATGCGGGTACCTTCAACTTGGTAATGCAGTGGAAAACCAAGGTTCCGATACCGGCAAACAGTAGGGTCGTAGACACGGAGAGACCTGTGAGTACAGGAACCAGGATGGTGGCGCCAAACATGGCGAAAAGGTGTTGTATGCCTAAGATGGTGTACTTAGGCATACCTAATTGTCTGGCATCTGTGATGCCTTCCTTGGGAGTGTTTGTTATCATGTTTTTTTTGCTTATTCTTTATCCTACTTGACTTCCCGGCTTCACGTCTTTCGTCGTGGTCACTACACTGAGACTCTCGTCAAAGTCAACGGCAGAGAGGATCATGCCCTGGCTCTCAATACCCATCATCTTACGAGGCTCGAAGTTTGCCACGAAGAGGATGCGCTTGCCTACCAGTACGGAGGGGTCGTCATAGAAGGCGGCAATACCACTGAGGATGGTACGGTCGGTGCCGGTGCCGTCATCGATGGTAAACTGCAAGAGCTTCTTCGACTTCTTCACCTTCTCACAAGCCTTGATAAGTCCCACACGGATGTCGAGTTTCTCAAAGTCCTCGAAACTGACGGTATCCTTGACAGGGGCAGCTTGGTAAGTAGCAGCCTCATTAGCCTTCTTGGTTGCCTCCAACTTGTCGAGTTGTTTCTGGATGGTCTCGTCCTCGATTTTCTCGAACAACAGACTGGGCTCACCCAGTTGGTGACCTGCTTTCAGCAAGTCGGTGCTGCCTAACTGGTTCCACTCAAAACTCTCCATGTTCAGCATCTCACGCAGCTTCTTGCTGCTGAAAGGCAGGAAGGGCTCGAAGGCAATGGCAAGGTTTGCCGTCAGTTGCAGACAGATATTCAAGATAGTCTCACAGCGCTTGGGGTCGGTCTTCCATACCTTCCATGGCTCACACTCGGTGATATAGCGGTTGCCGATGCGGGCAAGGTTCATCGCCTCAAACTGGGCGTCGCGGAACTTAAACTGGTCGAGCAGTGCCTCTACCTTCTGTTTCACGTCCTTGAACTCCTCCAGTGCCTGACGGTCAACATCCTGCAGTTCGCCACAGGCAGGCACGATGCCGTTCCAGTATTTCTTCGTCAACTGCAGGGCGCGGTTCACGAAATTGCCATAGACGGCTACCAGCTCATTGTTATTACGGTCTTGGAAGTCTTTCCAAGTGAAATTGTTGTCCTTGGTCTCGGGTGCATTGGCAGTCAGCACGTAGCGTAGTACGTCTTGTTTGCCAGGCATGTCCACGAGGTACTCATGCAACCATACCGCCCAGTTGCGGGAGGTAGAGATCTTGTCGTTCTCCAAGTTCAGGAACTCGTTGGCGGGTACGTTATCCGGCATGATATACTTGCCATGTGCCTTCATCATCACGGGGAAGATGATACAGTGGAACACGATATTGTCCTTACCGATGAAATGTATCAGACGGGTATCCTCGTCCTGCCACCATTTCTGCCAAGGTCCCCATTTCTCCGGCTCGCGGTCACAGAGCTCCTTAGTATTGCTGACATAACCGATAGGTGCGTCAAACCACACATACAATACCTTGCCGTCAGCTCCCTCGATGGGTACGGGGATTCCCCAGTCAAGGTCACGGGTCATGGCACGTGGCTGTAAGTCCATGTCGAGCCATGACTTACACTGTCCGTAAACATTCGGACGCCATTCCTTATGCTCTTCTAAGATCCACTGTTTCAGCCAGTCCTGATAATCGTTCAGGGGGAGATACCAGTTCTTGGTCTCCTTCAGCACAGGGGTAGAGCCACTGATGGTCGACTTGGGATTGATCAGTTCCGTAGGACTCAGGTCACGTCCGCATTTCTCGCACTGGTCACCATAGGCTCCCTCGTTATGGCAATGCGGACACTCACCTGTCACATAGCGGTCGGCAAGGAACTGTTTCGCTTCCTCGTCATAGAGCTGTGCCGTCGTCTCCTCTACCAACTTACCCTCGTCATAAAGTTTGCGGAACCACTCGGCGGCAAACTTATGATGGGTCTCGGAGGTGGTGCGGCTATAGATATCGAAAGAGATGCCAAACTCCTCGAAAGAGTCCTTGATCATCTTATGGTAGCGGTCTACCACATCCTGTGGGGTGATACCCTCCTTGCGTGCCCTCACCGTGATGGGCACACCATGCTCATCACTGCCACCGATAAACAATACGTCCTCCTTCTTCAGTCTCAGATAGCGTACATAGATGTCAGCTGGTACATACACACCTGCCAGATGACCGATATGCACACCGCCATTAGCGTATGGCAATGCAGAGGTCACCGTTGTCCGCTTGAATTTCTTTTCTGCCATTATTTCCTTATTTATTTATATTTGGCTGCAAAGTTACTAAATAATTATGAACTATGAACTATGAATTATGAACTTTTTTTCTTACCTTTGCACCCATGAGGAAAGAAGAGAAATACCGGTTATTGACCGCTCAGGTCAAGTCCTTGATAGAGGGAGAGAAAGATAGTGTCTCTGTCATGGCTAATGTGAGTGCTGCTGTCCATGAGGCGATGGGCTTCTTTTGGACTGGTTTTTATATCGTCCATGATGACGAGTTGCGCTTAGGACCGTTTCAAGGCAGTGTTGCCTGTATGCATATCCCTTTCGGACGGGGAGTCTGTGGTACGGCATGGAAAGAGGCAAAGACCGTTGTTGTTCCCGATGTCGAGGAGTTCCCCGGGCATATCGCCTGCAGTAGTCTCTCCCGTTCCGAGATTGTCGTCCCTGTCTTTGATACAGAAGGGAAAGTCAAAGCCGTCCTGGATATTGACAGCAAGGAACTCAATACCTTTGATGAGGTAGATCAGCACTGGTTGGAAGAGATAGTTCGTTATTTGTGAAATATAAAAGAGAGACCGGAATGGTCTCTCTTTGTGTGATCCGTTTGGGGCTCGAACCCAAGACCCCAACATTAAAAGTGTTGTGCTCTACCAACTGAGCTAACGGATCAACCTTTTCATGCGATTTCGTCGAAATCGGGTGCAAAATTACATATAAAAAATGAATCTGCCAAATTTATCGGGATGTTTTTTATCTTAGTGCTCATGAAGATGCCATACACTCATCACTTTCCGGCGGATGGCAACATAGTTGAGTAGTGTCACTAACAGATAGAGTGCCACACCTGTCAGAAGGGCTGGTGAGAGGCTTGCCGCACTATAACTGGGATACAGTTGTCCGAAAAGAGGGAGGTAGTATCCTCGCAACAGCAATACGATGATGATAGACAGGATGAGTACCAGTGTGTTGAGGCTGATGGTCAGCAGGTGATAGGGGCGTGCCACTGCCTGTGGGGAATAGCCGATGAGCAACAGGGTGTCTATCTTCTCCGTGTTCTTCTGCAGCAGCAGGAAGATGCTGAGCAGGAGGACATAGAACGCCAGGGCACTGATGATAAGTCCTACAACGAGGACGATGCTGATGATGATACGCAGAAGGTGGGCGGTACGTGCCGCTTCAGCGTCATCCGCCTCCGTCTCATAGCTGTGATTAGAAAGATACTCTGCGATCCGCTCGTCGGCAGGGTTGCTGACAGTGACTATCAGCCGGGAGGGCTCTGGTTTCCTTTCCGGTGACAGCGTGGTATTCATCTCGTCCATAAAAGTTTGTGGTACGAGGATGGTATTGAGCTTCTTGGAGAAAGCCACCACCCGTCCCGTCAGGTCCTTGCGACCGGCAGAGCCGCGCAGGATAAAGCGGATCTTCACCATGGACACCAGACTTTCGGAGAGGGCAGGCAGTCCCTGACTGCTGGCAAAGCCGAAGTTGTAGAGGTTCAGGTAGTTACGGGGCAGTACGATAGGTACTTCCTCGTCTCCCTCTTTCCAATGCCAACGGGAGGTGTCGACATCCATAAAGGCATCGGGGACCGCCTCGAAGAACATCTCCGTGGAGAACTCCACCCCCAGTTTCTGACTGCCCAGGGTGGCAACGACACTGAAGAGTGAGGGCGTGAAAGTACCCACGTCACTGACAAAAGGCTGATGGCGCACATCGGCAATCTCCTTTTGGGTGAACGTCGGTGCCTTGCCCGTCAGGGTGCGAACAGTGCTTACATGCTTAGCCATTACCATCTGTCCCGGTTTCATGAAGCTGTCACTGCCGGTGAACATTGGGATGATGTCGGTGGCAAACTGGACAGCGGCAAGCACGATGGTCATACCACAGAGGTTGGCGAGCACGAAGCCCGCCAACTGTCCTGCGTTAAGATGTCGGCTTAACAGCCGATAAAGCAATCTGTTCACGTATGAATGAATTACATGAATTGTTTCATGAGCAGCTGCATGAAGTACTCCAATGGATCCTTCTCCTTGTCCTTCATGTTCAGTACCAGTTCAACATGGGTGTCGCTGGTGTCGTACAGCTCAGCGCTGCTGACATGCTCCCCAACGGCTTTAGCACCCTCGCTTGCCGTATTGTTGACCATACCAGCCAGATTAGACATCAGGTCGATGTCGCAGGCTACGTAGAAACGACGACCCTTCGCGTTCTGGTAAGTCTCCTTAGCCTCCGTGAAGGCAGTGCTCTCACCAACAGCGATATAGGTGGCACCATCTTTATATCCGAAGTCCATTCCCTTCTCAGGTTTCATGCCATTCTCCTTGACAAGGTCGACAAAGCTCTGGTCCTTGGTCTTGATATAGAGAGCGGCATTGGGCATGCCACCCTTGAACTCACCGATACCGAGGGCGAAATCACCGTTAATGGATTCGAGCACCTTCTTGAGCATATCCTTCTTCTGGTCATCAAAACCAGCTTTTTTGAAAGCTTCTTTCTTATCCAGCATCTCAAGGAGTTTTTTGCCGTCGAAGTTGGCAAAGAAAGCGAATGCCCCTTTTTCTATATATTTAAGGTAGTCACCGTTTACCTTTCCGAACATGTCATTACCCTCTTTGATAGAATTCTTCCAAGCGTCAGACTTGGCGAGACACTCGATGCCGAGCTTAGCGACACCCTTGTCAGAAGTGAGGTTCATGATGATGCTGAGGTCTTTCAGGTCAGCACCCTCCGGCAGGTTCTTCTTGATATCACTGAATTGTCCCTCTGCGATAGCCATGGGGATGAGTGCCTTGATATACCCCTGTTCTGTAGTGAGTTTCGTGAAGTCCTCACTCTCCGCCATGGTATTCTGGGTATCGTCATTCTTGAACTTGGCAACGATGTCGTCGATAGAGCTTTCAGAGCCGTAGAAAGTCGCATCGTCGAAAGCAATGGTGTATTTGTTGCCGTCAGTGCAATACTGGATGCCGTCTTTCTCCTTCACAGCCTCAAAGCCCCCATCTTTGGCAAGGGCATTCAGCAACTGGGCGAAGTCATCCTTGTCGAGGATGGTACCGATGACACCAACCTTCCCTTCGCTGTTTCCGAAGATGTAGATAGGCTCACGCAGATCAACACCAGCCTTGGCAGGGTCTTCCACGATTTTCTTGATCAGGTCCTTAGCCTCCTGACTCTTGGCATTGCCTTCCATGGTCTCCAGCAATTTCTTCTTTGCCTCCTCGTTGTCTCCCATCTTGCTCTTCTCGAACATCTGCTTCACGTCGAGGCTGACAACGGCGGCATCGGCAGGAATGAACTTGGCGTTCTTGGAAGATTTCGCACACGAACTCAGTACGAATACTGCAATCAGCAGCAGGTACATCAGATTAATTTTCCTCTGTTTCATAATCATCATGTTTAATTTGGTTAAAAGATTGATATAATTTCAAATCATGGGGCAAAGATATAAAAATAATCTTAATACTTCTACTTTTGTTATTATTTTTTTGTATTTTTGCAGCCGTCATGGGCATATTATATATTGTACCCACTCCTGTGGGAAACATGGAAGATATGACTCTTCGCGCCATCCGTATCCTCAAGGAAGCCGACCTTGTGTTGGCGGAGGACACACGGACATCGGGCATCCTGCTGAAGCATTTCCAGATTCAGCAGCATCTCTTTTCCCATCATAAGTTCAATGAGCATGGTACCAGTGCTGCTGTCGTGGAGCGGCTGCGGGCAGGTCAGACCATTGCCCTGATCAGTGATGCGGGAACACCAGGTATCTCCGACCCGGGATTTTTCCTGGTAAGGGAGGCTGTCCGTGCTGGTATTGAGGTGCAGACACTGCCCGGTGCCACCGCTTTCGTACCTGCTTTGGTAAGCAGTGGACTGCCCTGCGACCGTTTCTGTTTCGAAGGCTTCCTGCCTCAGAAGAAGGGGCGGCAGACGAAGATACAGAGTCTGGCGGACGAGGAGCGCACGATGGTGTTCTATGAGTCGCCCTACCGGGTACTGAAGACCCTCCAGCAGTTTGCCGAGGTGATGGGTCCCGACCGTCAGGTGAGTGTCTGCCGGGAGATCAGTAAGGTACACGAGGAGAGTGTCCGTGGCACCCTGCAAGAGGTGATAGCCCATTTTACGGAGCAGGAACCGCGAGGAGAGTTCGTCATCGTCCTTGCAGGACGAAATGAGAAATGAGTAATGAGAAATTAGAAATGATATGAAAAAGTTATTAATTTTGGCACTTGGTGCCGTAGCAGTGGTAGCCTGCAAGCAGCAGGGACCGAAAACAGAGGAGTTGATGATGGCACAGCAGGCAGACTCGCTGAACCGTATCATCCAGCAGAAAGACAATGAGATTAACGACATGATGGGTACCTTCAACGAGATTGAGGAAGGTTTCCGTGCCATCAATGCCGCACAGGACCGTGTGACACTTGCCAAGGATGGTGAGGGCGCCAACCGCACCGAGCGTATCCGTGACAATATCGCACAGATCCAGCAGACGATGCAGCACAACCGTGAGCTGATCAATAAGTTGAAGGGTCAGTTGCGCCAGAGCTCTGTCAAAGGTGACGAGTTGCGGAAGACCATCGAGAACCTCGTGAAGCAGATGGAGGAGAAAGACCAGGAGATAGCCCAGTTGCGTCGTGACCTGCAGGCTCGTGACATCCGTCTCGGTGAACTGGGTTCTGAGGTGGCTAACCTGACGGTGGAGACTTCTCAGCAGAAGGCAGAGATCTCGCAGAAGACAGAGAAGATCTCAGCGCAGGAGAAACAGCTTAATACCGCTTGGTTTGTGTTTGGTACCAAGAGTGAGCTGAAGGAGCAGCGCATCATCGAGAACGGTAAGGTACTGCAGTCGAACTTCAACCGTGACTATTTCACGAAGATAGACATCCGTGTCGACAAGGAGATCAAGCTCTATTCCCGCTCCGCCAAGCTGTTGACGGCTCATCCTGCTTCCAGCTATGTCTTGGAGCGTGATGCCAACAAGCAGTATGTGCTGCGCATCACCAACCCGCAGCTCTTCTGGTCTACCAGTAAGTATTTGGTCATTCAGGTCAGCTAAAATATGAAATGGGGAAAATTCCTGCTCTTGACAGGACTGGCACTTGTCCTTGTTAATTGCGGAGGAGACGATGCTTCTTCGTCGGCAGATGCAGGTATCAGTGTAGCGGCTGGACAAGAGTCGTTCACATGGAATACTGATGTCCGTTCGCAGGAGATCCGGTTGACAGGTAGTGCCAACTGGAGTGTCTCTTGTGACGCTGACTGCCGAAACTGGTGCTATCCTATGAAGGAGAGTGGCAAAAGTGCTGCCATTCCCTTGTGGGTAAGTCCTAATATCACGAGTAAGGCACGTTCCGGGAAGGTGACTGTTACGGTAGGTGGCAGGACACATACTATTAATGTGTCCCAGCCAGCCTTCACTGGTGATGTTGACGAGTATGTATATCACCTGCCTGTCGTCTTCCATGTGCTCTATAAGGATGCCAAGAGTGAGACACAGAACCCGTCACAGAGCCATCTGTCGAAAATCATCACGGCAGTCAACAAACTCTATGCCGACAACAAGATGAACATCGTCTTCGAGATGGCGAAATATGACAAAGAGGGTGAGGTGCTCTCTGAGCCCGGTGTCATCCGCCATCAGGTGGACTTCGACGAGATGGATGTCAATAGCTTCTTGGGCAGCACTGACAGTAAGTATGAGAAATATGTCGACTATCAGTTGAACCTCAAGAAGTATATCAACATCTTCCTGTTCCCTTTCAAGCAGGATGACGAGGAGAAGGTCTCGTTGGGATTGACCGTACTGCCTCTTGCCACCACGGCACATTCGCTGGACGGACTCAATGAGTCAGACCGTGTCAAAGACTATGCCTATCTGAGTCAGACATGGGGTGTGTGCATCAATAGTAACTATATCAACGAATGGCAGGACGAGAACGAAGTGAGGCCATTATATATTGTATCCACGATGGCGCATGAGTTGGGACATTACTTAGGATTGTTCCATACTTTCTCCGAGACAGGGTGTGAGGAAGATGACTATTGTGATGATACGAATATCAGTGATTATGAGAATTATTCCACTTATATTCAGAACTATATCACGAGAGAGCTTGCAAAGGACAAGAACAGGACGTTCACGATCACAGAGCTTGCCACCCGCACCGACTGTAAGACGGGTGAGTCGTTTGTGGCAAAGAACATCCTCGACTATATGTATACTTCTTGTACGGAGTTCACCAAGCAGCAGTTCAACCGTACCCGTCACGTGCTGAAGTACTCCCCCTTGGTACCTGGTCCGAAACTCGTCGACTACAACACCACGGGTACAGGGATGCGTGCCGGGTCACTGCCTACCGGTTTCGGCAAACCGCAACCGTGTCCCAAGGTTCCGGTTAAGAGATTGCCGACCGTTCAGAGATAAATCATAAACAAATCGGGCAGGAACTCCAGATTCCTGCCCGATTCTATATATAATAAGGTATGGTTATTTCACGATGACAATAGCCATTTCCAAACAGGTACAACTTCAATGGTGATGTCGTCTTCTGTGATTTGCCGCTCGGTATCCCACGTGACGATAACACCATGATATTTCTTAAAGACCTTCAGGAAAGATACAAGCCCCCTCACTTCACGCTCATAAGTGCTCAAGTCATCTATATTATAGGACACTTGGACGGCAAGTTCTGCCTCTGGAATGCAGAAATCAACTTCCACACCTTTATAATAATAAAAAAGTCGCATTTCCTCTGGTATATTATGAAATTGTTGGTGCAGATGGACGGCTACGATGTTCTCCAGCAGTTTTGTCTCTCCACTGAACAGGAAATTATTAAGAAAACCATTGTCTGCGAAATAGCGTTTGACAATTGTCTGTTGTTCTGTGAGAGGGGATATGAGATTGGGAATGGAGAAGGTGAGATAGGCATCCTCCAAATAGCCCAGATAGTCTTTCAGCACCGTCTGGCTGATACTGTCTCCTGCCGACTTGATGATGTGCTCCAAGCGTTTTAAGGTTGTTGCCTGCATTACACTATCTGCAAGTTTGCGTACTAACAGGCGGAGTACACGAGGGTTGCGAATCTTATTTCGCTCCACGATATCACCTAAGACGATCTTTTGGTATAGTGATGTCAGCCATTCCCGTTTATTGGATTGTCCGAAAGACTCCGCGAATCCTCCATAACAGAAATACTCTTGGAAATGGCGAATCACAACCAGCCGTGTTTCAGGATGATACTCCCAATTCTTCTTAAGTTCCACCCCATGATATCTCAGATATTCTGAGAAAGAGAACGGATAGATATCCCGTTGGATGTAACTGCCACCAAGTGTAGAACTGACCTCCTTACTCAGCATCTTGGCATTACTGCCAGTAATCATAACGCGGTGTTTCGACTCTGTCAGTCTCCTGGCAAATTTCTCCCATCCTTCCACATTCTGTATCTCGTCAAGATATATATAAGGCTTTTCCTGTTCGTACATCTCCCAATAGGCATCTAATATCTGACCCAGTTCTGGTGCTTGAATAGAGGCAATACGCTCGTCCTCAAAGTTGATATAAAGGAAATCCTCTACCTGCGCTTTCCCCGAGGTTAGTTTCGTCTGCATATCTTGATAGAGCGTATATGACTTTCCTGCACGACGAATACCAGTCAGTACATAACTGGTATGTTCGTCAAACGGCTCTGCTCTTTGGAGTAGTTTTAATCTACTTATTTCTTGTTGTTTCTCACCTATAATGACCTTAATAATCTGCTTGTCCATACCAATATCTGAAAGTATACTTCGCAAAAATACAGAATTATTTTAAAGTATACTTAATAATATTGTCAGAAATGATATTGAATTACAATTATTTAACAGTTCTTGTCTCTTCCATAGACAAATCGGGCAGGAATTTATGTTCCTGCCCGATTTGTCTAAGAATATGGAATAAACAACCTACTATTATTTCATTCCTTGTGTAGCAGGGTATGCCTGCTTAGTTAAAACGTAGTAATATGTAGGATCGTCAACATCAGTAAGCTTAATCATAGTCGGGTTGCGAACATCGTTTGCCTCCATGTTATAAGTACCTGGGAGTGGTAAGATGAAGTAGCGGAAATAGTAAACGCCATCATCTGACTTACTAGCCCAGTAGTAAGATGCATTACCTTGTTGTGCACTTGATCCAGCCCAACCGGTAAGTGTCAATTTGATCTGAGTATCGGACAGAGCCTCAGGAGCCATGTCAAAGCCAGACCAGTAGTTACCACTTCTTACATAAAGATCACCGCTTGAGTAATAGGCATAACCAATGGTTTCACCTTCTGTTGCCAGATGTCCAGGAGCAGCAAAGTCCCAATAACTCTTCATGGCATCACACATATTGGCATAACTGATATACCAGTTACCAGTTAGGAACGCCTCGCTCAGTGGCATAACATAGCCTTTCATGATGGCATCGGCATCATTGGTGGTGAACAGATAATCCTCACCGCCCTTATAGGTGAAATCGGTAATAGTCTTACCAAGTATAGTGACAGGCTCGTACAGATGATATCCATCAGGTCTTAGGATGTAGGGAGCGTCAACGGTTACCAATTCGCCATCCTCAGTGGTGTAGGTGAATGTCAGCATGTGATATGAGGTACTGACGTCAGCGACCTCGTCACCGACATTGAAGAAATATGAAGCAAAAGCCATATCAGACTCTGCCTGATTGACTTTAGCAAGGTAAGAATCCCAATCGGTGTCTGCTTTAACTGGAGTCATGACAATCTTGCTACCATGCTTCTTACCTGTCATCACAATGCTGTCAGCCGTGGCAGATATAATGCGGAACTCCAAGTCACCTTCCATGCCCTTACCCTTGTCACCGATTTCTAATATGTTGTCGGGATCAGAGAAGAAATGAAAGACCTCGTTAAACTCGTCAAACGAAAGAATTACACCACCGCTTTGCTCCAATTTGTAGTGGGAGGTAGCAGTCTTTCCCGCTCCATATACCTCATTGGCAACCTCTACCATGTCGTTATCGCTAAATTTGACAAACATGTTGTAGCCACCGTAGTCGGTATTGCCATAATATTCCATCAGCCAACCATTAGCAGGAGTTGTCAAGATAGTCTTATAGTTCTTCAGGGCTTCCTGCATACGTAGAGCGGAAGACTTGTCGAATACATCGTCAACTTCGTTGCTACAAGATGTATATACTACTGTAAGAGCCAGTATCATCAAAATATTTAATATCTTTTTCATACGCTTGTAGTGTTATTTAAGGTTTTTCAAATCCAGATTATACACATTCTCTGTACGACGCAGAACCTCATCACGCAGATCATCAAGATTGATGCCCCAACTATCCTTCATATAGTCTCTGACCATGTCCAGTTTCTGGAGAATAATATTATAATAGGTGTCATCGTAGGTATCAATCGTTTCCACCTCATACTCATAGGCGTAATACAACTTGCCGTCAATCACTTGTACGAGACGGTTACCATCCTGATCATACAGATAATCCTTGATAATCCTATTGCCGTCGGCATCCAGTTTGTAAACAGGATTACCGTCTTTGTCAAGCTTTGTCGTTGAGCCTGTCACAATACGCGAAGCATTCAGTATCTGGTTCCATACCTCATCGGTGGAAGTGACGTAAGTTGCGAACACCTCTGCGAAGTCCTCGTTATACTCTCCACTTGCATATCCTGTTACGAAACCTTCCTTTGGCGCATCAGCATCGTCAACATTAACCCAGTCGCTGGTGTGATAATGACCTGCAGATATTTCCTGGAAGTCAGTAGGATAATCTTTCGTTTGAGTCAGGATGTGACAGAACTCATGGTGCATCGTGTGGAAGAACCAGTGATTCAGGTCCATGGGTAGTGCATAGTGATCGCGGAAGGCATCCGTGGTGTTGACATAGATGTTGTCTATATCTATCTCGTTGACACGGAACAAGGTTATCTTTACACCACTCTCAGCATATCCCAAAACGATGCTCTCATTTGAGTTGAACTCAGGGGAACCCAAAAGTTGATACACCTTAGGTCCGTATTGTTTGATAAACTCCGGTCCAAAGACGGACTCGTAGGCTCCAATCCATAATTCCTTGACCAAAATGGCCAGTGCCTTTGCCTTTTCCGGGTCAGCAGGAACGACATTATAGTAGTTGTCAGTCTCACTATCCTGATAGCGATAGCGGAACTCAATGTTATAAGGTACCGTGAAATTATTGTAGAGCCATGTATCAAACTCATTCTTGGGCTGCTCCTCAGTTTTGAAAATGCTCTCACTGGAAACATCGTCGCTCTTGCATGAGGTCACCACGACAACCAGTGCCAACATGCTCAGTAGTGATAATATTGTTTTTTTCATAACTGTACTCTGTTTGTTTGTTTGTATTATACCTTTAGAAACGTACTGCCCTTTCCTGTAATTCATCAGGATCTTGAGCGGAAGTATTGGCATTCTCATAAACATTAGGTGCTATACCAGCCTCAATAGCATCCTGTGGAATTTGGAATGCACCTCGTGAATCACCAGCTTTGAACACAATGGGAGTTCCACCACTGATATTGTGACTGAATGCAATGCCATAGCGTTTCAAATCTTGGAAACGCAGACCTTGCTGCCATGTTTGCAGACGACGCATGTGTAATACCATTTGGATAAAGTTCTCCTGAGTTCCACTCTCAACAGTGAATCCTTGGGGCTGCAGGTGTTTTTTCGGTGTACGTTCTTTGGTAGTCGTGACAACCTCTGGGGTATAATCTATGTTGTCAAAGGTTTTGTTAATCATTTCCTCTGTCAAGGTAGGACGCACACCCGTTCCGTATGTAGGAGCGCAGTGGCTGGTCACCCAATAGTTCATATCCTCAAGTGCTTTTGCGTAATTCTTTTGTAGGGTGTATGCCTCGGCACGCACCAGCAATGTCTCGTCAGCATTGAACACAACGTCGACAATGTAGGGTGTACCAGTGTTGGCAACTTTGTCGGTTACGGCAAAGAACTCTACCATATAAGGCATGTATACTGACTCATTGCTTCCACCATAGAGATTGTGCGACATGTAGAGTGTGTTGTTAGTAGAACCTGAACCCCAAGGCATGCCAGGAGCACGAGTCAACTCTTGCAACCAGATATCATAGTGGGTAGCATAGCGTCTCCAATTGGAAGAGTATTGTGCGCGACCAATCAACGAGTTTGCAGTTACCATTAGGAAGTTTGCAGGCTCTGCCGCAGCAACATAAGCGTTGTTGATGTCATCAACACCAGCCAGAGTCAGATACTGTGCATAATTACGCAAAACGCCGAGTGGATTGCTACCAATGGCGGCAGTGGCATACTGGATAGCTTTGTCGTACTTGTGGAAATAAAGATTGAAGCGGGCTGCGAAGGCATAGGCAGCCTTGCTGTTGAAGTGATACTTAGGTGATACCAGGTGTGCATCGTCCAACAACGGCAGCGCTTCCTCAATGTCTGCATTGATATTCTCATACAATTCTTGCAATGTTCCACGTTCGGACACACTAACACCAGGGGCTTTCGGGTAAGGCAGTCCCACATATTTGTCTGCTTTAGTAGGATCATATGCCATACAGAAAACGTTGCTCATACGGAAGATGGCATAGGCACGGCACAGTAGAGCCTCTGCACGACATCCGTTCAGACTTTCAGGATTACCCAGTTCACTGATACTCGCCAGTGCTTGATTGGCTGCCGCTGCTGCCATGTAGTGATAATTCCATATCCACTGGGTACTCTCCCAACTGGTGGTCAGTACTGGTTGCCAATTATAGATGTATGCCTGGTAGTCCTGTGCCGTGAACTGGGCACCATTGTCCTGTACATTATCTGAGGCAAGTTCCATGACGTAGTCAGCAGAACGTCCGGGATAGGCGGATACCAGGAATTGCGCAACCTTCTTCTCGGTGTCTATCTCTGCACGGTCATCGGGCAATTTGTCCAGATAGTCGTTGCAGGAAGCAAGTCCCATGCTTAGCGCAATGATTGAAAGTCCTATATATTTCTTCATAATCATTATTTACTTTTATCTTGTTTTACCTTTATTCTATTAAAGTCCTACGCGGAGGGTGAAGGTGAACTGCTTAGGCATAGGCACGGCAACACCACCCGTGTTGAAGAACTCAGGATCCTGACCGTTCAGTTTCTTGTCGGAGTAAATCAGGAAGAGGTTAGTTGCCTGAAGTTTCAGAGAGAGACTGTTCAGACTCAGAGCGGCAATCCACTTCTTGGGGAAGTCGTAACTCAGCGAAATCTCCTTCATGCGGATGAAGTCACCCTTTGCCACACGAGCAGAAGACTTATTGTAGGCATTATAAGCATATGCCAGACGTGAGTCGTTTTGCAACATACGCAAATCGGCAATTGCTGGGATATCTGTGAATTTCTCATCACCAGCCATCGTCCAGCGGTTCTTAAACTCTTTCGGCATGGCGTCTAAGTCAGAGTAAGAAGCGGCAAACGACGGGTCAAGGCGAATCACATTACCATACGAATAGGTCGCAAAGATATTCAGCGTGAAACCTTTATACTTGAAAGTGTTACCCAGTGAACCTGTAACGGTCGGATCTGTTGGACCTTCATAAATCAAATAGTCGGTATCATAAGACTGGAAGTCAAGGTCGCTGGTGGTCAGGTCACCATTCGTGTTGATAAAGGTGGGGACACCATTCTCGTTCAGCCCCTTGAAATCCATAGAGAAAAGTGAACGATAAGGATATCCTGGCATGGTGAAGCCTGAATTGCTAATCATACTGATGACTCGCGTATGAGTTTCCAAATCTGTTACCTTGGTTTTCACATGGGCGAAAATGAAGTCTGTGCTCCATTGGAAATCTTTTGTAAGAATATTCTTGGTAGAAATGCTCAACTCTTCGCCATGAGAACGCATTGAGGCAACATTGGCATAATCACGAAGCGTACCTGTAGTACCGTTGAGTACACGTGGACCAATGAGGTCATAGTTATTACGCTTGTACCAGTCGAACTGTACATTGATACGGTTATTCAGGAAACCGAGGTCAATACCCAGGTTGAACTCATGCTTCTTCTCATAGGTCAAATCTGGGTTGGCAAAATCATAGATTTCCAGTCCAGACTCCTTGACATTGGTAAACGGACGCCAAGGGTTGTAACTCTGAATGATAACCTGTGCGTTGTTGGTAGCAGGTTTGTCACCAGTCAGAGAGTATGAGGCTTTCAGTGTGGCGTGGGTCAGCACATTCTTGAAAGTCTTTTGGAACCAAGGCTCCTCATGGGCATTCCATGCTCCAGATACGTTCCATGTAGGCAACCAACGAGCACTGGTGGCTTTTCCCAAACGGTTAGAGCCTTCATAACGAACAGTTCCGTTAACAATATAGCGTCCTTTATAAGAATAGGTAGCAGTCCCGAAGAACGATACCTCACGACCATAACTGTTGCTCAGTCCATAGTAATCGGCATTCTGCTCACTGGATTGCTTGAAGTAGCGATAGTCATAGTTGGGAAGGTAACCCATGGCATACTGCATACCTACACCGTCAAAACTACTGCGGCTACGATCAGTATTGTTAATCTCCATACCACCGAAAAAGTTCACGATGTGCATGTCATTATTGAAGGCATCGTTATAACTTCCTGTCAGTCGGAGACTCCAGTTGTTCATCTTATACTTTGTCTCGTTGTAGAAACCACCATTTGGCAGCACACTGATAGGTAATGAGTTGGCATCATCAGGGTCTGTGTATAACCATGGGTTGGCATCACGCATGGTGGCATCGTCCATGGCACGGAATGACATCGCCTGATTAGAGTTCTCCCGAATCTGGTGTGCCTGAGTGGTTCCAGAGTATTTGTAAGATGCCAGAGCGGCTAACTCCACCTGTCGGATGGGCTTGTATTTCAATTCAGCCTGAATTTTCATGTCTACTACATCCAGATCCATATAGTTGTTTGCCAACTCATTATGGATGTTAAATGGCGCATAGTTGCGTATATAGAATGCATTGGGGTCCAGTGTACGTGAACTGTTCAAAGCGTAACTATATGGGTTGATGTCAAAGTCACGACTGGTGGCACCTGTTACCGCATTGCTGCTTTGGCTTGTCGTGCCAGGAGCCTTTTGCTTACGGTAACTGGCATTACCAATCATGTTGATAGTCACCTTCTTTGAGATATTGAAGTTGGCGTTGATATTGGTTGTGAATCGCTCTACCTTTGATGCCTCCGTCCATCCTGGGTCGTTCATGTAACTGAAAGAAGTATAGTACTGAGCCTTGTCAGTACCCGTTGACATAGAGATAGAATGGTTGTGCATGATGGCAGTTGAGAACAACTCATCAAACCAGTCCGTATTACGCATCTCTGCTTCCCTCAAATAAGCATTTCTTGCCTCAGGGGTATTTGCCAAGGCGTAGGTACCTGTAGTAGGATCATAAGTATTCAGCAAGTGATACATCTTACCATAGACACCACTGCTTGTGGCACGATAGGTACGACCAAATGATATCAGACCGTTGTTCTCCAGTTCCTGATAGATGCCCATCTGCTCCTGTGAGTTCATGATATTGAAATTGGAATAACTGGGCTTCAGACGCATGGTATACTCACCGGTATAGTTGATGCGGGTCTGTCCCTGCTTTCCTTTTTTAGTAGTAACGACAATCACACCAGCCATGGCACGGGCACCATAGATAGAGGTCGCACTACCGTCTTTCAGAATCTGGAACGACTCGATATCGTCAGAGTTCAAACCTGCGATAGCAGATGAAATCAGTGTCTCTGCATCACCAGACGACAGCGCATCGGCATCAACCTCTGTCACATCCTCCATGATAACTCCGTCAACAACCCACAAAGGTTTAGATGAACCATAGATTGACGTGGCACCACGTACACGGATCTTGGGAGCAGTACCGAAAGTACCACTGACGTTCTGTACTGATACACCTGCTACACGTCCTTCCAGTGAACGGGATATATCGGCAACACCATCCAGTTTCGCCTTCTCCGCATCCACCTTTGATGTGGCACCAGTGAACAGACGCTTGTCCATTTTCTGCATACCTGTTACAACCACCTCTTCAAGGGCTGCACTGGGATACAAAGTAATGGTCATTCCATTCTTTGGAGTCACCGTCTGGGTTTCCAGACCAATATAACTCACTACAATCATCTTACCCGAGGGTACACTGATTGTGAAGTGACCATCGGCATCCGTTACCGTACCTGCCTTCTGTCCCTGTACTAAGACAGTAGCGCCGATGATGGGCTGGTTGTCCTCGCCAGAGATAACGGTACCAGTAACTTTTGTCTGGGCAAATGCCATTCCTAAACTGAGGAACAGACATGCCATAAACATCGTTAGTCTTTTTTCCATAAACACTCTCTTGATTAATTTTATGATTTATATACTATTTTTGTTCACATTACGTGTTATAAATATCCACCTCCCCGCAAGAGGTCGGCACACATGATTTTGCAAAATTACAACAATTATTCACAATCTGCAAATAAATTTTATAAAAACATGTCATTTTAAGCCAAAATTTAACAATTTAGCTCTCTTTTCTTCCTTTTTGGTGCATTTTTATGCCAAAAAGTTCCGAATTGATAAATAAAAATCGGGATGTCCCGTCTTGGAGCATCCCGATTCTTTATATATTAATAAGGTGTAGGATTAGCGGGAACCACCTGCCCACCAGACATTCTCTGTGAAGATATAGTTACCAGCCTCACTGCCTTTACCGAAGGCATCAGCAATGTTAGGATTCGACTGGACATCGCTCTCACCGTAAGGCAAGCGCAGCGGCCAGCGGTTTCCTGCACTGGAAGTGTTGTTGGGGTTCGTCAGTTCGACAGGATAGCCGCCATCGACATAGTTGCAACGACGGATGTCATTGTAAGTCTCAATCTGCTCATCACGAGTCTGAGCGATATACTTCTGAATCAGGATCTCCTTCAATGGGTCTGCGTCAAACAATGGCTGGATACCTGCGAGGTAGTCGGTAATCTCCTGTTCTGTGATGGCAGGAGTATATACGGCACCTGTCGCAGAGTAGTCTTCCATAGATGCGACAACACCCAGCTGGAACTCTGCAGAAGCATCCTGACCCAGGCGAGCCTTAGCCTCAGCGATGATGAAATACAGCTCAGACTTGCTGAACAAGTGCAGATAGGCAGCACCGTTGTCAAGCCACTGCGGAACATTGACCACCTCGGTAGCCATCGCCAACTCCTGATCACCAGGCTCAGCGACAACGTCACCTCCCCAGTAGTCGATGTTATAGATAGCCTCACGTGGGTCATCACGATCCAGCATCAGGTTATCAACAGTCGTGCAGGAACCATTATACTCACGGCTCCAGAAATAAGCAGACCAAGCGTTGTCGGCAGTCACACCGTTGAACACATCGAGGGTAGCACCTGTGAAACCAGCGTCAAGAGCAGCCTCAGCCTCAGTGATCACCTCACTCAGCACGCTGCTGTTACGACCCATGGTGTGCAACAGGTAACGAGCCTTCAGGGCATGGGCAAAGCCAATCCACTGGTCAAGGTCACCCTTGAAGATGATATCCTGTGAACCGGCATTCTTCTCACCAGCCTCGAAGTTAGCGATAGCCGCATCCAATAGGTCAAAGATTGCCTTGTAGATATCCTCCTGCTTGTCAATCTTCGGAGCAGAGATATTCTGGAAGCACTCTGAGAAAGGAACATCTCCGTGCAGGTCAGTCAGCACGCCCCAGTTAAGGGCAGACAGTGTCTGTGCCATACCCAGCACATCAGCCTGTCCCTCGCTGACACCACCCTCGCCACACTTCTCCATGATCTGGTAGAGGTTGAAGAGGTTCAGATAGGTAGCGTTCCACTCGTTGTTGAAGGTCGCAGCTGCAGCAGTCTCACCAATGTTGCGGAGCTCAGCATTCTTCAGCTGATTGTTACCTGTACCGAAAATCTGCTCCGTGTAACTTGACACATACCAGGCGTATGATCCGTTGACAACGGAATAAGCGGTGGCAACCTCAGCATCGGTAATCTGATATTTAGCATCCACAGCGGCAGCAGCCGGATGTGCCTTGTCTTCATTGATCCTGTCCATCATATCCTCCGAACAAGACATCATCAGCAATGAAGTCAGTGATGCGGCAAATAAATATTTCATTTTCATATTGCTATTCTTTCGTTAATGTGTTTAGAATGTGATCTTGAAACCACCACCGAAGCTGGAGGTGTTAGGAATAGAGAAGCGCTCGAAATAACCACTCATGTTACCGTTACCCTGAGAGCTCTCAGGATCGAGGTCCGGCATCTTAGCCCATACCAGTACGTTACGTGCGAAACCGAAGACAGAGATGTCGAAATTACCCAGACGGGGCAGCTGATAGCTCAGTGTCAGGTCACGCATCTTGACATAGCTCATGTCGAAGATACCTGCCTCTGTGATATCGTTATATGCCATATAGTACTCGGTCTTGTCCACCTCCACGGTGTTCTTCTGTCCGGTAGCCTCGTCGATACCGTCGGCAACCATGGTGCCCTCACGGTAGTTGAGAGACTCCTTGGAAGCACCGAAGTAGTTCATCGTCAGGATAGTACCATTGTACATCTTACCACCCTTCTGCCAGTCGAAGGTAGCAGCGAGGGTCAGTCTCTTATAACGAGCCTTCAGGTTGAAGCCCATATTGAAGTCAGGAGTACACTCACCCAGGTTCTCACTACCGGCTGTCGGCTGAGGCAGACCGTCGGCAAGCAACAGTTGTCCGTCCTCTGTGCGCTTGAAGGCAACACCATAGATGTTAGGATATGTACTACCAGCCTGGGCACGGACCTGTGGCTCAACAAAACCACCGAGCATGATGCTCTCCACACCCTCGGCGAGTTCCTTTACCTTACTCTTATAAGAGGTGAAGTTGATACCGAGGTTCACGTCGTAGTCTTTCTCCTGCAGGATAGCTGCGTTGACTGACAACTCATGAGCCCATGTCGTCATACGACCGGCATTGGTACGCAGATACTGGTAACCGGTAGAACCAGCGGTAGGTACGTCGAAAATCTGGTCTTTCACGTCCTGATAGCTGGCGGTATACTCGAAGCGCAGACGGTTGCTGAAGAAGTTCAGGTCAGCACCGAACTCCCAGTTGGTGGTGTTCTGTGGCTTCAGGTTCTCGTCAAACTTCACATAGTACGGAGTGTAAGAGGTAGCTCCACCAATAGGATAGCTGATAGGAGTATAGACATACATACCACTTCCATAAGTAGGTACATAGTAATAGTTATTATAGTACTGACCAGCCTGTCCTACCTGTGCGAACGAAGCACGCAGCTTACCATAAGAGAGGATCTTGTTGCCCTTCAGACCGGGAAGCTCTGTGAATATCCAGCCCAGTGATACGGAAGGATAGAAGAACGAGCGGTTGTTACGTGGCATGGTAGACACCTTATCGTTACGTCCTGTAACGGTCAGGAACACCTGGTCTTTCCATGTCAGAGATGCCTGACCGAAGAAACCGATGGTACGCTCCTTGGCATGATAGCTCTCCCAGTAGTCCATGCTGGTGGCATTACGCATGATGGGCTGACCATACCACAGAAGACCAGAAGCGTCGTAGTCCCAGTGGCGGCTGTTGTCGTGGTTGAACTCATTACCCAGCATGAAGCCGAAGTCCCACTCTTTGTCCTTACCCCACTGTGCCGTGAAGTTGATGGTGAACAGGTTGTTGAAGATGGTGCGCTTGACACCGAAATCCTCTACCTCACCCTTGGTGTTATAGGCAGAACCCAGCTCAGCGATAGTCTCATTGCTGGTGGTATAGGTATCGATACCTGCCTGCTCACGGAAGGTCAGTTTATAGTTGTCGCCCCAGTTCAGTTTCGGGCTGAACTCTAAATAGGCATTACCGAACACACGGTTGGTGTGCTGATAGAACTGGTCGTTGTCTGCCCACCAGTAAGGGTTGTTGAAGTTGGTGGAGCGGAACAGGATCTGACTGGTAGGCTCACCGGGAACATGGGTAGGTGTTCCTTTCAGGTTATATTCAGCAGGAGCGGAATATACCACGTTGATGACACCGTTGTTAGCACCAGGAGCGGAGTTGATGGACACAGAGCTGTAGTTTGCTGAGAAACCGGTCTTCCACTGGTCGTTAATCTCATAGTCAACAGCGCCACGAGCACCAGTACGCATCATTTTCGTGCTGGGGACGATACCCTGCTGATAGGTGTCACTGATACTGAACGAGTAACCCAGTTTCTCCTTCTTCTGAGAGATGTTCAGGGTTGAGTTCTGTGTGAAACCAGTACGGAAGAAGTCACTTACGTTGTCATAAGTCTGTGGGGTTACCCAACCGTCCAGACCTGCTTTCTCGTACTTAGGATTATAATACTGTCCGGGATGCCCCTGACTGTTTCCGCCATAGGTGGGATCATCGGGCAATGAAGAGATCTTGGGACCCCAAGACATAGAGGAGTTGGGGTTATAAGTACCATAAGCCCCCTGTGCATACTCTTTCTGGTGCTCGTACTTGCGGCTGACCGTCTGGGCACTCAGGTCGGTAGAGAAGGTGATGACAGGCTTCTGGGTGTTCTTGCGACCACGCTTGGTGGTGATGACAACAACACCGTTAGAGGCACGGATACCATACAGGGCAGATGCTGCCTGACCCTTCAGGATGTTGATGGACTCAATATCCTCGGGGTTGATATCGATGCTACGGTTGGCAAAGTCAGAACCTGTTACTGAATTTCCGGTAGAGAAGTCCGGGTCAGAAGCGATAGGCATACCGTCCACCACATACAAAGGAGCATTGTTGCCGTCGAATGAACGGGCACCACGGATCTGGATCTGGGTAGAGGCACCTGGGGTACCGGAAGAGGTACGGATGTCCACACCAGTCAGTTTACCTTGCAGGGCACTACCGATAGAGGAAGTACCCACTTTGTTCAGGTCGTCAGCACTCAACTCCTGAATGGCATAGCCAACGGACTTCTTCTGACGGGTAAGACCCATTGCCGTTACCACAATCTCGTCCAGATTAGTATCACCACTGCGCAATACTATCCGCATGTTAGGACGTGCACTTATCTCCAGCGGCTCCATACCCACATAGGTGAAGCGAAGCTGTGATTTTCCCGCAGGGACAGTCAGCGAGAACTGACCGTTAGAATCCGTTACGGTACCGATGTTTGTACCGACAACGAGAACAGAGGCACCGATAACGGGCTCGTTGTCCTCTTGGTAAACAACGGTTCCACTAACCTTAGTTTGTGCCAGTGCCATTCCCATACTTAGGAACAGGCAGGCAAAAAAAGTCATTAGCCTTTTTTCCATAAATACTATCAGTTTAATATAATAATTGAGTTGTATCTCTCTTTACCTTTCTCTAATATCAGCGAATATACTAGCTATTGGCTGCAAAAATACAACAATTATTCACAATTCGCAAATAATTTTATTAAAAATTCTTCTAATGGTGCCGTTTTTTAACTTTTCCACCCCGCTTCTTGTACACTTTATTACAAAAAAACGCAAAAAGTTTCCAAAGTGCAACTGCCATGACATGATGTTTTAAACGTTCATTTTATGACGGAATTTCCGTAACGGGATTTCCGTAATGCTAATATAGGGATTTTATCGCTATAAACATAACAAAATAATAATATAATAATAATGTACGCGCGCGATAGAAATCCCTACATAAAGTTTTTTACCCTTGCAACCGTTGCCACCTTGCAACACTGCCTGGAAATCAGGTGTTTACGTGTGGCAACGAGGTGGCAAGGGTGACAACGATTCGCATTTTTGTACATTTTTAGGGGTGTTTTTCTTGCATTTCCACTTATTTTTTTGTATCTTTGGCTTCGCCGAAGTTACTTAGCACTCGGGAATAAAAAAAAGCTTGCTTTTTTTTGTATTCCGCTCATTTTTTCGTAACTTTGCAACTGATATTTCAAATCATATTATAAACCTATTATTGATTATTCAATCATGGTAGAGAACAAATTTATTTTCAACGAAAACACAGGTATCTTTCTTAGGGTACCAGTGGGGAAACCGACGAAACATTTTGGGGAAGCCAATGGTTTCCTTACGGGGAATGATGGATTCCCATGGTGGGAATGATGGATTCCCATGGTGGGAACGACGGATTCCCATGGTGGGAACGATGGATTCCCATGGTGGGAACTGCATGTCCCAATAGAGCGGAACATCCAAAAGCCATAACTTTTCACTAACATAACATACTATAGATTATGAAACTAACATGTATCAAAACTGACAAGAAGAACAAACAACACGTAAACCTGCTACCCTTTGAGAACTTCATGGAACAGGTACTGGAAGACAATTATTTCGAGGATGTGGACGCACTGCGTACCTTCGTGAGGCATGCGGAGTCATGGAGCATCTTTGAGAGGATGCACCGACTTGCCGTCGTCTACCCTTCGGCAGTGATGAAAACAAACCAGGAGGGTAACCTCGTCGCCCGGCAGTTTAACGGACTTTTCACCCTGTCTGTCTCACCTGTCAAGGACGAGGAGGAGGCGGAAGTACTGAAACGGATGACCGCCATCCTGCCCTGCACGATGCTCTCCCTGCTGGGAAGTAGTGGCAGGAGTCTGAAAGTCATCGTGAGAGCATGCCGCCCAGACGGTTCCCTGCCCCAGACGGAGGAGGAGATGGAGTCGTTCTGCAAACAGGCATACCCTATCCTCTGCGGACTCTACGAGCCGTTGGTGACGATGGCGCAGACAGCGGACGCTTTGCAAGTGGCACCTGCCGTCCGGGGGGAGGGGCTTCCACTATGGATGACGGGGTTCCGCATGACGGTAGACCAGCACCCGTACTACCATGCCGAGGTAACCCCCTTGCACATCCCCGACGGCATCTCGATGCAGGAGAAAGGGAAGTTGACACCCGATGACTCACAGGAGAATGCTTCGCAAGCAGTCATCCAGAACACGAAAGACCTTATTTCCCTGCTGGACCGCCGCTATGCCTTCCGCATGAACATGGTGATGGGCTACGTGGAATACCGTCTGAAGGAGAAATGGCACTACGGCTGGCGACCGGTCGACGAGCGGGTGCAGAACGGACTCGCCATGGAGGCACGGCTGGCGGGACTGAACGTATGGGACAAGGATGTCAGCCGGTACTTGCATTCTAACCTGGTACGAGCCTATAACCCTGTGGAGGAGTACCTCTGGGGACTGTGTCGCAAATGGGACGGACACGACTATATCGCCGACCTGGCAAGACGGGTACCTACCAGGAATCCGCATTGGGAGGAGTGGTTCCGCATCTGGTTCCTGGGGATGGTGGCACAATGGCTGGGAAGAAGCCGCCGCTATGGCAACTCCATCGTGCCCCTGCTCATCTCCAAACAGGGCTATAACAAGTCGACATTCTGCAAATCGCTGATTCCCACGGACATGCAGTGGGGATATAACGACAGCCTCGTGCTCTCGGAACGCAAGTCGGTATTACAGGCGATGAGCCAGTTCCTGCTCATCAACCTCGACGAGTTCAACCAGATATCACCCAAGGTGCAAGAGGGCTTCCTGAAGAATCTCGTGCAACTCGCCTCTGTGAAGGTAAAACGTCCCTACGGCAAGCATGTCGAGGAGTTCCCGCGCCTCGCCTCCTTCATCGCCACGGCAAATGTGACGGACATCCTCTCCGATCCTTCCGGAAGCCGTCGCTTCATCGGTATCGAGCTGACAGGACCTATCGACATGTCACAACCCATCAACTACGACCAGCTCTATGCGCAGGCTGTCGCACTGATAGAACAGAACGAGCCCTATTGGCTGAATGACCAGCAGACCCAGGAGGTCATGGAGTCAAACCGCCAGTTCAGGCGCAGCACCCCCGAGGAGATGTTCTTCGAGGAGTGCTTTATGATACCGGAGCATGAGGGAGAGGGACAGTATATGACCACTGCCGCCATCTTCGCTGCCGTCAAGAAGAAGGGCGGCTCCGCCATACGCACCGGTAACATCCGCATCTTCGGACAATTCCTCTCCAATATCGAGAATATCAAGCGCAGACGTACCCATTTTGGGACGGAATATCTCGTAGTTCCACATAAAAAACGCTAATCGTTGTCACCCTTGTTACCTCGTTGTTACCGCAACTACTTGTTTTCCAAGTAGTTTTGCAAGGCGGCAACGGTAACAATGGTAAAAAACTTTATGTAGGGATTATAGCATCAGGCGATCAAGCAGTTCTTTGTTCGCCATGTCAATGCGGTTGTCGTCAATCTCACGGATATAAGTCAGTGTCGTATTGGGGGAGGTATGTCCCAAAGCCCTGGAGATCACCGAGAGGTCGACATTGGCATGATAGGCGATGCTCGCCCAGGAGTGTCGTGCGACGTATGATGTCAGTCGGCGACCTAATCCCATCATCTCTCCCAGTTTCCTCAGATGCCGGTTGTAGCGGGAACGTACCGACTCATATTCCTTTTCCTTGGCATCCCTGTCCGAAGCAGTCAGTATAGGGAAGACATAGATGCTGTCCTCTCTGCTGTAACGGTCGATGATCTGTTGCATAAGCGGTTCTATTCTTACACGAACCCGTTGTCCCGTCTTATGCCGGTCATACACGATATAACCGTCTTTGCACTGTTGTTTCTGCAAGAAAGCCACATCCACGAAGGGCATCCCCAAGGCATAGAAACAGAAGAGGAAAATGTCACGGGAGAAAGCCAGAGGGGAGGAGGGAGGCAGCAGAATATGGCGCAACCGGGCAATATCATCGATAGCGATAGAGCGTTTGTCGGTACGCATCTTTCCAGTATAGATATTGTCAAACAAATCCTGATGACGGCAGGACGGCTGCATCTGATAGAGTAAGGAGCGGATGGAGCGCATATAGCATGAGATGGTGTTCGGTGAGACATGCTGCTCCAGCAGCCACTGTTGGAAACCCTCCAGCAGATGGGCATCGACAGCACTTATCACCACTTCTGTTCCGGCATAACGACCGAAGACACGTAAGGCTGTCTGGTAATTATTAATGGTACTCTTTGCCCGCAACCCAGTCAGTGACTGTACCAATTGAGTTGCCGAAGGAAAAAACTGAGGGCTCACGCAGCCCTTTTTCTTGTTCTGCTTGTCATTGTCATACAAGCGAAACTTCAGACTAATAGAAAACTTAAACATCTCTCTTGTTGTTTTAAATGAAACGATTAATAAGGCAAAAATAATCAATTATCCACCTCTTGCGGGGAGGTGTACATACATATACTACAAAAATGAGATAGAATAATCATTAAATAGTTTAAATAATAACAAGAGAGTGTTTATGGAAAAAAGACTAACGATGTTTATGGCATGTCTGTTCCTCAGTTTAGGAATGGCATTTGCCCAGACAAAAGTTACTGGTACCGTTATCTCTGGCGAGGACAACCAGCCCATCATCGGCGCTACCGTCCTGGTGCAGGGACAGAAGGCAGGTACGGTAACGGATGCCGATGGTCACTTCACGATCAACGTGCCCTCGGGTAAGAAGATTGTAGTGAGTTATATTGGTCTGGAGTCTCAGACAGTGACTCCTAAGAACGGTATGACCATCACGTTGCAACCCAGTGCAGCCCTTGAGGAAGTGGTTGTCACAGGTATGCAGAAAGTGGACAAGCGACTGTTTACTGGTGCATCAGACAAAGTGAGTGCATCTGATGCTATCATCAATGGTGTGGCTGATATCTCCCGCTCACTGGAAGGTCGTTCTGCCGGTGTCAGCGTGCAGAACGTCAGTGGTACCTTCGGTACAGCTCCAAAGATCCGTGTGCGTGGTGCCACGTCTATCTATGGTAACTCCAAGCCCCTGTGGGTGGTTGATGGAGTCCGTATGGAGGATGTGACCGATGTCAGTGCCGACGACCTGTCTTCTGGTGATGCCGAGACCTTGATCTCCAGTGCGATCTCTGGTTTGAACTCCGACGATATCGAGTCATTCCAGATCCTGAAGGACGGTAGTGCTACTTCTATCTATGGTGCCCGTGCCATGGCTGGTGTGATTGTCGTCACCACCAAAAAGGGACGTGCTGGTCATAGCAAGATCAGTTATACTGGTGAATATTCTATGCGTCTCATTCCCTCTTACAGAGAGTTTAACATCATGAACTCTCAGGAGCAGATGGGTGTTTATAAGGAGATGCAGCAAAAAGGTTGGCTGAACTTCTCTGATACTTACCGTGCCTCTAACAGTGGTGTGTATGGTAAGATGTATCAGCTGATGAACACTTACAACCCTGAGACAGGCACCTTCCTCCTTGCCAATACTAAGGAAGCACAGAGTGCTTATCTCAAAGATGCAGAGTATCGTAATACCGACTGGTTCGACCAGTTGTTCTCTACCGCTATCTCGCACAATCACTCTGTAAGTGTATCTGCAGGTACGGATAAGGTACAGTTCTATGGATCTGTTTCCGCCATGGTTGACCCAGGATGGTACAAGCAGTCAAAGGTGAACCGTTACACGGCGAACATGAACATGACTTACAACATCTCACCGAAGGTCTCACTGAGTGTGGTGACGATGGGATCATATCGTAAGCAGAAGGCTCCCGGTACCTTGAGCCAGAGTGTTGACCCTGTATTCGGTGAGGTGAAACGTGATTTTGATATCAACCCGTATTCATACTCCATGAATACATCACGTACGTTGGATGCCAATACCTTCTATACCCGTAACTATGCTCCTTTCAACATCCTGCATGAGTTGAGTAACAACTATATGGATCTGGATGTGACAGACCTGAAGTTCCAGGGTGAGTTGAAATACAAGCCGGTTAAGGGTCTTGAGCTCTCTTTGCTGGGTGCCGTCAAGTATTCTCACAACAGTATTGAGCATACTGTAACAGAGTCATCCAACCAGGCAGAGGCATATCGTGCAATGGGTGATGCCACCATCCGTGACCGTAACCCGTTCCTTTATGACAATCCTGATGATGAGTATGACTTACCACAGTCAATTCTGCCACGTGGTGGTTTCTTCCTGAAGCGTAACAGCGAAATGCTTACCTATGACTTCCGTGCAACCGCTAACTATTCTACGTCGTTCAACGACACACACATCCTGAACCTGTTCGGTGGTGTGGAAGCCAATGGTATCGACCGCCGCAGCACTTCTTCTGACGGTGTCGGCATGCAGTACAATATGGGAGAGATTCCTTCTTTCTACTATATGTACTTCAAGAAGATGCAGGAGGGTGGTACAGATTATTACACCCTAGTCAATACGTACTCTCGTACCGCTGCATTCTTCGCTAACGCCACCTATTCTTATAAGGGACGCTATACCATCAACGGAACTTTCCGTTATGATGGCTCTAACCGCCTGGGTAAGTCCTCCAGTGCCCGCTGGTTGCCTACATGGAACATCTCCGGTGCATGGAACGCCCATGAGGAGCCTTGGTTCAAGAATACTTTCAAGAACGTGCTGACCCACGCAACCTTGAAGGCTACTTATTCACTGACTGGTGACCCAGGTCCTTCAACTGTAAGTAATGCCATGGTACAGATCATGTCGTTCAACACGTATCGTCCTACAGCCAATATTCAGGAGACTGGACTGAGAATACTGAACCCTGCCAACTCTGACCTGACCTATGAGAAGAAACACGAGTTCAACCTCGGTGCAGACTTCGGTTTCCTTAATAACCGCATCAATTTGGCTATTGACTGGTATAAGCGTAACAACTACGACCTGATTGGTCCGACTCAGACACCTGGTGGTGGCGGTCAGATTATTCAGATGGCGAATGTCGCAACCATGAAGTCACACGGTCTTGAGTTGACGCTGACCACCAAGAATATCCAGACGAAGGATTTCAGCTGGACTACCAACTTCATTTATTCTAAGGCGAAGAATGAGGTAACCGACCTTGATGCCACCAGCTCTGTTATTGACCTGGTAGCAGGTGTGGGATTTGCCCGTGAGGGATATCCTGTACGTGGTCTCTTCTCTTATAAGTTCAATGGTCTGAACGCTGACGGTCTTCCTGTCATCACCGATCAGGATGGTAATATTACCTCCAGTGGTGAGAACATTGACTTCCAGAGTCAGAATCTTGACAATCTGGTATATGAAGGTCCTACAGACCCTGTATATACGGGATCTTTCGGTAACGTGTTCTCTTACAAAGGCTTCAAGCTGAATGTATTTATCACCTACAGCTATGGTAACGTGTTACGCCTTGACCCTGTCTTCTCTAATTCATACAGTGACCTTGACGCTCTTCCCAAAGAGTTCAAGAACAGATGGATCTCTGCAGGTGACGAGAATGTGACGAATATCCCTGTCCTCATCACAGCGCGTCAGTCAAACAATGACCGTTATATGAAGACTCTCTACAATGCTTACAACTACTCTTCAGCACGTGTTGCCAAGGGTGACTTCATCCGCATGAAGGAGATCTCACTGAGCTATGACTTCCCCAAGAAGTGGATTGCTCCTCTGCATTTGACCGACCTCTCCTTGAAGTTGCAGGCTACGAACCTCTTCCTGATTTATGCTGACAAGAAACTGAACGGTCAGGATCCTGAGTTCTTCCGTTCCGGTGGTGTTGCCGCTCCTATGCCTAAGCAGTTCACACTGACCTTGAAAGTGGGTATCTAAGAAGAAATGAAATTTTATAATTAAAGAATTGAATACAAATATGAAGAAATATTTCGGATTATGTATCGTCGCACTCAGTCTGGGTCTTACCTCCTGCGGTGACTATTTGGACAAAATGCCAGACAACCGTGCTACGATTACCACGACTTCGGACATCAGCTCTATTCTTATATCTGCATATCCTACGGCACACTATGCTTATATTACAGAGATGTACTCCGACAATATTGCAAAGGAAGCAAACCCCACCTATACAACCTATAATAAGATAGAGGATGAGGCTGCACTTTGGCGTGATATTACTTACTTTGATCCTGATGGTGACAGTCCCTATGCCTTATGGGAGAAATGCTACGCAGCTATTGCTGCTGCCAATCTCGCATTGGAGAGCATAGAGAAAGCTGAGAATAAAGAGCAGCTGATGGGACAGAAAGGTGAGGCCCTGATGTGCCGTGCCTATGCACATTGGGTACTTGCCAGTGTCTTCTGTCAGGCTTATACGCAGACGCATGCCAACACTGACTTAGGTATTCCTTATGTCACAAAAACACAGGAGTCCTATAAGGATACCTACACTCGTGGTACGCTTGCTGAGACCTATGCGGCTATCGACAAGGATATCCAGGAGGCGCTGCCTATCATGAACGATGAGCACATCACCGTGCCAAAGTATCATTTCACGAAGAAAGCAGCATTGGCTTTTGCCACTCGTTTCTACCTCTATTATGTTCAGCCCGACCTGAGCAACTACGACAAGGTTATCAGATATGCTAACCAGGTGCTTACCTCTAGTCCTGAGGCTATCTTGCGTGACTGGGCGACCGTGGGAGCGAAAGCTATTAACGGACAGGTACGTGCAATGGCATATACCAGTGCGGACGATCCTGCCAACCTGCTCATCTACACCACCTATTCTATCTGGGCACGCTGCTATGGTCCTTATGGCATAGCCTATAAGTATTGTCATGATACTTATATCGCTGCCAACCAGAGTTGTGCAGAGACACCATGGGGTGCAAGAGGTGATTTCTACTTTAGTATCCCTCGTTATACGGGTATGCCTAAGATCATTATGGCTAAGATGGCAGAGTACTTCGAGTATACTGACGCTGTCAATGGTATTGGTAACCCCCATATCATGTACCCGGCACTCACTTCTGATGAGGTCTTGATCAATCGTGCTGAGGCGTATGTGATGAAGAACGACCTGGAGAAAGCCGCTGCTGACCTGAACCTGTGGGGAACCCGCTTCTATAGCGCAGGTACAGAGAAGTCTGTCAGTGAGATTGTTGATTTCTATAAGAACATCAATTACTATACTGTAGATGCTCCGACACCTAAGAAGAAGATCCAAGTTGATTATGCGATTTCAGACGGTGATCAGGAGAGTATGCTTCAAGCAACCATTGCAGCCCACCGTATCTTGTCGCTGCATGAGGGTAACCGTTTGTTTGATGTGAAACGCTTTGGTTTAAAAATGCACCGTGTTTGTGTGAATGGTTCTCAGATTATTGAGAAGATTGACAGCATGGACGTGCGTGATCCCCGCCTTGCCATTCAATTGCCGCAGCAGGTTATCAACGCTGGCATAGAGAAGAATCCAAGATAACAGATTGAAATCTAAAATTTGAAAATGATGAAAAAGTATATATTCGCATTAGGGTTTGCCACCATGCTGTTTACACTTTCGTCTTGCTCGGAAGATAAACTTAGCGATGAAAGCATTTTCGATGTCTCTGACGTTGAAGCCCGGCAGAATGAATTTGATAAATGGATAAAGACCAATCTTACGGATCCATATAACATTAGGCTGATGTATCGTCTGGAAGATATGGAGACAGACTTGGAGCATACTGCCGCACCGGCAGATTTCGTCAACTCCCAGAAACTTGCCATGATTGTGAAATACGCTTGGCTGGAGGCTTATGACGAGGTGGCTGGTATCGAATTCACACGTACTTATGTACCTAAAATATTGCATTTTATCGGTTCTGCCCTGTATGAGGATAATGGTACCATGATCCTCGGTACGGCAGAAGGTGGTTTGAAGGTGACTCTGAACCTGGTGAACAGTCTGCAGATTAATCGTGATTTCCTCAATACATATTATTTCCGCACGATGCACCATGAGTTTACTCATATTCTCAACCAGACGAAGAACTATGATACGGACTATGAGCGGATTAGCCAGGGACAGTATGTTGCCGGTGACTGGTATCTGTATTCTGACACGGAAGCTCGTCAGAAAGGCTTTATCCGTAACTACTCTATGAATGAACCCCGTGAGGACTACGCTGATATGTTGTCTATGTATGTCTGCCATACTCCTGCAGAGTGGCAGGGATTCCTCACTGAGGCAGGTGCTGTAGGTGCTCCTATCATCAGTCAGAAGCTGGAGATGATCAGAGACTACATGGAATCTGCATGGAACATCGACCTGGACGATCTTCGTGATGCTGTTAACCGTCGTATGGACGATGTTGTCAGCGGAAGACTCGACCTTACTCCCATTGCTGAACTTTAATGATTAGTTTAACCACAAATAGAGTAAAACAATGAAGATATTCAAATATATTTTAATGGCAGCATTGACACTCCCTGTTGTCTCTTGTGTGCATGAGGAGGAAGACCTTTTCAACGAGTCGGCAGCACAGCGAGTTAACACTGCTGTTGAGAACTACTCAGAACTTCTGGAGAGTAGTGAGAGTGGATGGGTGATGAATTTCTATCCTTCACATGATGGTGTTATGGGTGGAATCGTTTATACTGTCCAGTTCCAGGATGGTGTTGTTTCTATGCTTAGTCAGGAGTATCCTGATGCCGATGCGGCTAAATCGTTGTATCAGGTGAAGGGTGAGACGGAGATCCTGCTTTCCTTTGACACCTATACCGAGATTTTCCATCAGTACTCAGAGCCTTTAGGATCCAGCTATCCGACAGGTTATGAGAGCGACTATGAGTTTACTTTCAAGAGTGTCAGTGAGAACCAGGACACCATCATGCTGAAAGGAAAACGCTATGGACAGCCTTTGGAACTTATCCGCCTGAAGGAAGAGCCTGCTGGCTTTATCAGCAAGATTGCCACTATGTATGAGAAAATAGCCATGCTTCCACATCCTATTGCCATCGTTAATGGCACAGACGAGGTTGCTGTAGACCTTTCTGGTGGTGTCTTCTATTTCTCTGAGTACGTTGATGCTCCTGTTGAATGGGATGCTGAGAACAAGGAGTTCGTAGAGCACAATGTTCCATTCATCACTACTGAGGAGGGTATGAAATTGCAAGAGCCTATTACCATTAACGGGCAGACCTTCCAGGAGTGTGTGTATAATGACGAAGACCGCAGCCTGACTGCTGTGGGAGCTAATGTAGTCCTGCCGGTTATCTTACCAGAGGATTATACTGAATATGCTGACTTCGCCGGAGATTATATTATGTACGTACGTAATGGCGCAGTGTCATTCCCCATCACGCTTACACCTGACGGTGATGGATCCAATTACACCATCACTGGTATGAGTAATAACTTCCCGACAGTCAAGGCGAAGTTCAATGCTGCAACAGGATATCTGGAGATCCACTCTCAGAAAGTTGGTGAGTATAATGGAAATAATGTATGGTTGTGTTGTTGGGACCTTGCTGGCGGTGGTAACCTGACGTGGTCAGAGACAGCTGCTGTCAACTTGGTAAGAGACGTGAATGAAGAGACCCTGACATTCAATTTCAAGCCGAACAACGCCTATGATGCTGACTTTAACACCGACTCATTCATCCTCTGGTCGACAACGGCTGCAGGTGCTAGTGCAGGACAGTTTACGACTTGGAGATTTAACGGTGTTAACTCTAACCAGATGAGATACCTGACTCGAATAGTTAAACAATAACAGATTAGGATATTATGAAGAAAATATTTAGTTTAATATCTCTGCTTGCCGCCGTAATCGTTTTTACGGCGTGCAGCAGTGACAATAATTATACCACCTCAGACAATTATATTCTTGAGGTTGTACAAGCGGAAACCACTTTCGGTCCTGAGGCTTCTACAGGTCAGATTGTAGTCAATAGCGATCAGTCTGTTGTTGCTTTCTCCAGTGAGGACTGGTGTACAGTTAGCGTGCAGGGAAATATCGTCAATGTCAGTGTGGCAGATTATGACGAGATTGCCTCAAGAAACGCACTGGTTACCATTACAAGTGGTACTAGGACGGTTGATGTCCCTGTTCATCAGAATGGTGCGCTTTTCGCTACTAAGGCGCCATCAGTTATTTCTACTGATTATTCTGCTCAGAAACTCGAGTATGAAGTGAAGACAAACATGACAGTGGATTTGACAACCAGTGATGATTGGATAAAGGCAGAGATTGTTGGTGATAATTTAGTTATCACACTTAGCGAGAACACGACGGGTGCTAAGCGTACAGGAACTGTCAGTTATAGTTATGGTGCTGCTTCAGGAGAAATTCAAATCACGCAGATTGACTTCAGTGTAGACATTCTTGGAGATTATGAATTATGGTATTCAAAGTCTGCTACATCTGCACAATGGGCTTATATCCCTGTAACTTTCAAATACAATAGCATCGATTTTACCATCGGCGGAGTAGATTTCTCCATTCCTGTGAAGTTTACGAATGGAACGAATCCTCCATACGAGGTGACCATTGCGGATGAGCAGTATGTTGGTTTGTATGATCCATATTATTGTTATCTTGCTTTTGATAGCTATGGTTATAAATTATTAACCCGCTATCCTCAGTATTTCTTTAGTTATTGTGGTACATCTACCAGTTCTATCACTTTAGCGGAAGAAACATACGACGATGGAACTGTAATATTTGGAGGTGCTGTCGAAGGTATGATGGAACTTGGTGGTGAAGCCCTTGACGAAGGAGATATCGATACATGGTATCTTTTAGCGATGAGTGCGCAAGAGTATACCCAAGAAAATTTTCTTGGTCCCCTGCTTACTATGTATTATCCCCAGTTTGAGAAAGTTCCTGCCGATGCTGCAGCATCTCGTAGGAGTGCTCCACAGAAAGTAAGGAATAAATTCTTAAAGAAATAATAATGACTTTATCGGGCAGGAACTCAAATTCCTGCCCGATTTGTTTGTGGTTAAGAAATAAATGCTTAACTTTGCCCCATAAACGTATAAATAACACTTAATCATGAAAAAGCTACTTACCTTAACAATGCTTTCCGTCATGGTGGCGGGGAGCTGTATGGCGAAATCCAAGACAGAGACACGTAGTAACGGCTATCCTATCAGCCAGGTACCCTTTACCGCAGTGAAGGTCACTCCTAATACCTTCTGGGGTGACCGTATCCATGCGGCTCGTGAGGTGACGATACCGCTCGCTTTCTCCAAATGTGAGAGTGAGCACCGTTATAAGAACTTCGAGATGGCTGCCTATACGTTGCAGCATCCTAACCATCCGGGCTTACAGACCAAGGAGTGGGACGTGTCGAAGTTCATGGGGTTCTCCTTCGACGATACGGATGTCTACAAGACCATCGAGGGGGCGAGCTATGTGCTGCAGACCTATCCTGACGAGAAACTGAAGGCTTATATCGACTCGGTGCTGGACGTGGTGGGTGCTGCCCAGGAACCTGACGGCTACCTGTATACCGCCCGTACCATCAACCCGGCGCATCCACATCATTGGGCAGGAAAGAAACGCTGGGAAGTGGAGGACTTCCTGAGTCATGAGCTGTATAACCTCGGCCATATGGTGGATGCCGCCTGTGCCCACTATCAGGCGACAGGGAGCGAAAAATTCCTGAATATCGCCAAGCGTTATGCTGACTGTGTCATCCGTGAGGTGGGTGCTAAAGAGGGACAGGCTTGTGTGGTACCTGGTCATCAGATAGCGGAGATGGCGCTGGCTCGCCTGTATGTGCTGACAGGAGAGCAGAAATATCTTGATGAGGCGAAGTTCCTGTTGGACTACCGTGGCAAGACGGGTCGTCGTGACCTCTATTCTCAGAGTGACAAACCCGTCGTTGAGCAGACGGAGGCATGGGGGCATGCTGTCCGTGCCGGTTATATGTATGCCGGTATGGCTGATGTGGCAGCCCTGACAGGTGACAAGGATTACCTGAAAGCTATTGACGCCATCTATAACAATATCGTATCGAAGAAATACTATATCACCGGTGGAGTGGGAGCCCGCCATGAGGGAGAGGCTTTCGGTGCTGACTATGAGTTGCCCAACCTGACATCGTATAACGAGACGTGTGCCGCCATCTCGATGGTGTATCTGTTCCACCGTATGTTCCTGTTGCATGGCGATGCAAAGTATATCGACTGCTTGGAGCGTACCTTATATAATGGTGTGATCAGCGGTATGTCGGTGGATGGTGGACGCTTCTTCTATCCTAATCCCCTGTCAAGTGACGGCAAATATGCCTTCAATGCCGACAATACCGTAGAGCGTCAGCCTTGGTTCGGCTGTGCCTGCTGTCCCTCTAACCTTTGCCGTTTCATTCCTTCTTTCCCTGGTTATATGTATGCCGTGAAGGACCGTCAGCTATACATCAACCTGTTTGCAGGTAATACCGCCACCATGCAGGTGGGAGGTAAGGACGTGGTGCTGGAGCAGCAGACCAGTTATCCATGGGATGGTGACATCACCATCACCGTTAAGAAAAACCAGGCGAAGGCTTTCGATATGCTGGTGCGTATCCCCGAATGGGTGAATGGCACACCAGTACCCAGTGACCTGTACCAGTTCAGTGATGGCGTGAAGGGAAGTTATAGTGTGAAGGTCAATGGTCAGCCAGTCAGTGGAAATTTAGAGAAAGGCTACCTCGTCATCAGCCGCCCATGGAAGAAAGGTGATGTGGTGAGCGTCCATTTCGACATGCCCGTCCGCACCATTACCGCTCATGAGAAGGTGAAGGCTGACGAGGGCAGGGTTGCCGTGGAGCGTGGTCCGCTGGTCTATTGTGCGGAGGGTGCCGATAATCAAGGGTTCAGCATTTTCAACTTCCTGATGCCCCAGCAGCCCCAGTTTGCTGTTTCCGACCAGCAGATTAACGGCAAGCGTGATGTGAACTTCTCCGTGAAGGCTATCTCGGTAAAGGGAAAAGCCGTGGAGCAGGATGCGCAGGGTAATCCCACTGTCAAGGATGCTACACTCACCATGATTCCCTACTATGCATGGAACCACCGCGGTCCTGGACTGATGGAGGTCTGGATGCCGAGAAGTATCAAGGCATTAGGTAATTATTAGTTAAAATTCAGGCAAAAAGTGGTGAATAATAAGAGAAAATGAACTTTTCTTGAAAAATTTAACTAAATTTTATTGCCATTTAAAAAAATTGCATTATCTTTGCATCAGAGTTAATAAACATTATTCACTAAAAAGAATAGAATTATGAAAAAATTAATGATGATCGCTGCTATGATGATCGCAGCAGTTAGCGCAAACGCTCAGAATGAGGTTGGTCAGATTACCTTGAAGCCAACAGTCGGTATGAATATCGCTACCATGACGAAGATGGAAGATTCTAAGGTTCGCATTGGTCTTATCGCAGGTGTTGAGGCTGAGTATGGCGTAGCTGAGAACTTCGGTATTTCTGCTGGTGTGCTTTACTCTATGCAGGGTGTGAAGTTTAAGGATCGTGAAGATGGTGTTACTGCAACTGAAACTTACAAACTCGACTACATCAACATCCCCATCTTGGCTCAGTTCTACCCCATGAAGGGTCTTGCTCTTAAGGCAGGTATCCAGCCAGGTTTCAAGGTTTCTGCTAAGCAGTCATTGAAGGCAACTTCTGGTAGTACAACTCTTACTGATTCAGAGAAACTGGATGGTGTGAAGGGCTTCCAGTTCGCTATCCCTGTAGGTATCTCTTATGAGTATGCAAGCTTTGTTCTCGATGCTCGTTACAACATCTATCTGACCAAGGCTCTCAAGAGCGAGTTTGAATCAAACAGCCGTCACTCTGTATTCTCAATCACTCTGGGTTACAAGTTCGCTCTCTAATCTTAGGAGTTAACAGTTAATCAATAAAGAATTAGGATGCGCCCTCATCGGGGCGCATTTTTCGTTTACGGAGGTACGGGTTTCGTCGTAGTTCCCACGGAGGAAACTGTCAGTTCCCCCCATGGAAACTATGAGTTTCTCCGTGGGTAACTTTGGGGAATTGCCTGCCTTCGAAGCGGGAAGGTAGGGGTAAATAATGTGAAAACTCCCGTATAATTTTGTTCTTCTCTTGATTTTTTTGTACCTTTGCTTTCGTAATGCGACAAATGGTGCGGTTAGTCTGTCTGTTGCTTGTCTTTCTGGCAAGTCCTTCGTCGGCACGTGAGGTGTTGACGGACTATTATCAAGTAACTATGCTCGACTTGGCAGCAGGGCTACCTCATAACAATGTCAATCAGTTTTTTGTCGACAGCCGAGGCTTCGTGTGGATATCCACTTATGGCGGTGGTGCTGTGCGCTACGACGGTTTCTCCTTTATGCCGACCGGTCTTGCCGCTCCCCAACGGCTGAGCAGCAATTTCTGTAAGCGTATCACTGAGGACCCGTTCCGTCGTCTGTGGATAGCCTATGATGAGCGGACGGATGTCATTGACATGCGGACGATGGCGCAGACGGTTCCCCAGACGAGAGAGGGGGATATCAGTAAGGTGCTCGACCGTTTGTCCGTGAATGTGTATTGCGATGCGAAAGGAGCTATCTGGCAGGTTGCTGGTGATACTATTTTCCGCTATACTTTTGATGAGAAGGGAAATGTCAGACATGTGGCAAGTTGCCGTTATGTCGGCAACACACCAGACATCTGTGTCAGGGATATTGACCAAAACGGAACAGTATGGGCTTCTGTTGATGGTGGACTTTACCGTTTGGTAGAGCGCAAAGGCAAGCTGGTTCGTGAGGACATCTCTGCTGCGATGAGTCAGGTGAAAGGGCTCTATGTGACTGATCTGCTGAAGCGTGGCAGCAAAGTATGGATATCCACCAACCAGGGACTCTTCGCTTATGAGCCTCATACCCAGTCGTTGCAGGTTTTCCATCATACCAGTGAGGAGAGTTCGTTGTCCCATGACTTCGTCACCTCCTTGGCAGAGGCACCTGACGGACGGCTTTGGGTAGGTACCTTGCGTGGTATTAACATCCTTTCCGAGCAGCAAAATACTTTTGCACATTGGGACAATAGCAGTCCCAGTTATCCGTTGCCCAGTGATTTCGTGCATAGTATCATGGTGCGTGACGGGCAGATATGGATAGGCACCGAGACGGCAGGTGTCGTTAAGCTCTCTCCCCGTCCGCTGCTATTACGGGAATATGTTCATGAGGCAGACCGTGCCAGCAGTCTGTCGCCACGTCCTGTCAATTCCTTGTATGTGGAGCCCAACGGTACGTTATGGGTCGGTACGGTGGAAGGCGGACTTAACAGGAAGGCTGTCGGTAGTGATGACTTTGAGCACTGGACGATGCAGAACTCATCATTGTCCCACAATTCAGTCTCTATCCTTGAGGCAGACGGGCACGGGCAGTTGTGGATAGGTACATGGGGAGGCGGTCTTAACGTGATATCCTTCAATGACAAGGTGTTACGGCATATTGACTTTCCTGCGGAGATGACGGCAGTGACCAACTATATCGGGGCGCTGGTCTATGACAAGTACAATGAAGCCCTATGGATAGGTTCCAACGATGGCATCTTTTATTATGACCTGAAGACAGGTGTCATCAGTGACCCGTTTGAGGGGAACCGTAACGTGCGAGGATGTATTGGTGGTTATGTCGATAAGAATGCGCATCTGTGGATGGGCTGTATTACTGGTTTGCGTGACATAGACCTACGTTCCGGCAAGTATGGAAAAGGTGATTTCAAGTACCGCAGTCTTATCCCCAAGCTCGATCATCCAAAGTCCCGGATCATTGATAAAATCTGTTGTTTCTGTGAAACCAAGGACGGTACGCTGTGGCTTGGCTCTAACGGTTATGGTGTTTATCGGCGTGTTGTGGATAAGAAAACAGGTAAAGAGACCTTTGAGGCACTGACTACTGACGACGGATTGGCGAACAATAGCGTGCGCAGCATGGTAGAGGATGCACAGGGCAGGTTATGGATAACGACCATCAACGGTCTCTCTATCTATGACCCTCACGCGCGTACCTTTATTAATTATAATGAGAAAGATGGACTTCTCTGTCAGCAGTTCTATTGGAATTCTGTTGTCAAAAGTCCTACCGGCTCCATCTACCTGGGGAGTATGAAGGGACTAATTGAGGTGGTGGACGAAAACAGGGATGCCGTTTATCCTGTCCACCTCACTTTCACTCGTCTGATGGTCGATAACCAAGTGGCGACACCGGAAAACAGTGAATTTATCGAGGAAGATATCTCACAGGTCAAGGTCATCCATCTCCATGAGTCCAATAAGTCGTTCGGTATCGACTTTTCGGCATTGACTTATGCAGGAGAGACATCCGGTCATTATAGTTATCGCCTGAAAGGCTTTGAGGAAGACTGGATTAGTCTGAAACCCGGAGAGCATTCTGTTCGCTATACCAGTCTGAAACCCGGTGATTATACCTTTGAGGTGAAATATATTTCAGACCTGGAGAGTTCGGAGGAGCATACCATTTCCGTGCAGGTCCATGTCGCCCCCTATTTCTGGAAGAGTTGGTGGTTCACCTTATTGCTCTTCTTGGTTCTAATTGCCTTTGCTGTTTGGTTCTACCGCTATAAGGAGAGAGAGTGGAAGCGGCAAGAGGCAGAGAAGTTGTTGACCCCCCTCCGTAAGGTGCTGCAGGAGTCAGAGGAGCCCAGGCAATTACAATCCCGTATTAAGAATATTCTCGATAACCACCAAAAGTTGAAGGTCAGTTATCAGAAGAGTGTGGCAGCTGATAAGGATGAGCTGAAACGAACCAACAAACCCTTCATGGATCGAGCCATGGAGATTATGGAGGCGAACTATATGAAGAGTGAGTTTGGCATCACTGAGTTCGCAGATGCCATTGGTATGAGCAAGAGTCTTGTCAGCAAGCGGATGAGTGCTGAGGCAGGAGTGAGTGTCGGACAGTTCATCCGTAATTATCGTCTGACCATCGCCAAGAATCTCCTGTTGGAGAATACCGGTGAACGTAACATTGCAGAGATTGCCTTTAAAGTGGGGTATAACGACCCCAAATATTTCACTCGCTGCTTTACTCGTCATTATGGAGCAAGCCCCAGTACTTATATGGGCGATGACGAGAAAAACAGTTGATGGAATGGATGAAAATCGCTAAAAAGGTTTATTTTACACCAACAAACCGTTTTGTCCACCTTTAATATTAATTTGTCCACCTCCCCAAGGGGCGGTTTTGCTACTTTTGTGGCAAATTTTTCGATTAATAATTATATTCTAACCTAAAAACAATGAACAAATGAGAAAAGAAGTATTATTCTCTTTGATGCTAACTTTCGGTTTGGCAGGTGGACTTACTGTCTGTCCTGTGTCCGTAAAGGCGGCAGTGACTCAGCAGACCATCAAGGTCAAGGGTCAGGTTGTCGACCAGGATGGGGAACCCCTCATTGGTGCAACAGTTAGGGTGAAAGGTGCTACGACGGGTAGTGTTACCGACATTGACGGTAACTTTGTCATTGACGCAGCATCGAATGCCACTCTGTTAATCAGTTATGTCGGCTACAAGGACCGCGAGGTTGCCGTCCGTGGACGTGCCGTCATCGAGTCTATCCAGATGGAAGCCGATTCACATGTGTTGGATCAGGTGGTAGTCGTGGGTTATGGTACACAGAAGAAAGCAGACCTGACCGGTGCCGTTTCTATCGTGAACGCTGAGGAGCTGAAGCGTGTGTCCAACTCCAACATCTCCACGATGCTGGAAGGTAAGGTCGCTGGTGTGCAGATTACCTCTGACGGTCAGCCCGGTGCTGATCCTGCCGTACGTATCCGTGGTTTGGGTACTTTCGGAAGCACCGCACCTCTGTATGTGATTGACGGTGTGCCCATGGGTACTACTATCCGTGACTTCTCACCTAACGACATTGAGACCATTCAGGTGTTGAAGGACGCATCGGCAGGTGCCATCTATGGATCACGTGCCGCCAATGGTGTGGTTATCATCACCACCAAGAGTGGTAAGAAAGACCAGCCTCTGAAGGTTGATTATAAGGGCTACTTCGGTGTTGACTGGATTCCAAGCAGCACCTACGATGTGATGAACGCTGACCAGTATAGTAACTATCTGGGTCAGGCTGCTGCCAACTCCAATACACCATTACCCAGTGGCTATAGTTTGAATGCAGAGACAGGAAAATATCAGTTCATGGACAATACCAATACTGACTGGTTCAAAGAGGTGTTTAAGACTGGTGTCCGTCAGAACCATAATATCAACTTGAGTGGTGGTGGCGCACATAATACTTATAATGTGGGTCTTGACTATTTCCAGCAGAAAGGTACCTTGGAAGGCGCTGGTCCTAACTATCAGCGTTTCACCGCTCGTGTGAACAATATGATGGAGACCAAGTTTATCCAATTCCGTACCAGTCTTGTTTATTCTCACTCCAATCAGGACGGTATGGGTCTTTCCAATGCCAACGAGTATGTGCAGGGTCTGTATGGTGATGTGACCAACGTGCTGCGTGGTACACTGCTGATGCAGCCAACTATCAAGGCATACGATGAGTCCACATGGTATCTGGATGAGGTGGTTCCTGCAGCCAAGAATTATAATTATGACGCATACGGCTATGGTGTGTATTATAATGAGATACATGGTGATATCTCTGCCTCTAACCCTCTGTTGGTTAACAACAAGTTTACCCGTAACACCATTGTTGACCGTATAGTAGCTACAGGTTCTGCAGACGTAGACCTCCTCAAGATGATTGGCAAGGAGCTTAAAGAGCACAAGTTGAATTACAAACTCAACCTTTCTTATAGTAAGACCCATGCACAAGACAAGACCTTTATCGGCTCATGGATTCAGAGTAACCGCGTGTACCTGTCGAAGGGTAATGAGCGTCTGACCGAGAACAAGCGTACTTATTCCGATTTCTTGGTAGAGAATACGCTGACATGGGATGGTAATTTCGGCTTGCATCATATTAACCTCTTGGGTGGTATCACTTACGAGGAAGAGAATACCCATCTTTTGAACGCCTGGGGTATTAATCTGACAGAGCCTTATTATCTGCACCCGCAGAAGGCGGAAAGCAGTGAGTCAGAGTCTTTTGAGTATAAGCATGCCCTGACTTCATTCATCGGCCGTTTGAACTATGACTACGATGGTAAGTACCTGCTCTCATTCATCCTCCGTCGTGATGGTAGCTCCCGTCTGACCAAGGATATCCGTTGGGGTACGTTCCCCTCTATCTCTGTAGGTTGGCGTTTCGATAAGGAAAAGTTCTTCCCCATCAATCGCGATATTGTCAACATGTTCAAGATTCGTGCAAGTTATGGTGAGCTGGGTAACGAGAACATTGGTGAATATGCCTATCAGTCTGTTTATCGTCCAGGTGTGATGTCCTACAGTTTTGGTAATACAGTGGTGAATGGTTCTGCCATTGAGACTTTCGTTAATGGTAATCTCGCATGGGAGAAGAAGAAGACCACCAACGTCGGTATCGACCTCGCTATGTTCAACAACCGCTTGGAGTTCACTGCTGAGTGGTATATGAATAAGTCAACAGACCTTCTGTACGGTGTGCCCGTTCCTACGAATGCCGGTGTGCAGAATGCGGATGTGACCATGAATGCCGCAGAGATGGAGAACAGCGGTTTCGAGTTCTCCGCTACTTATCGCAACAACGACCACCCACTGAAGTGGCAGGTAAGTGCTAACTTGAGCACACTGAAGAATAAGGTCAAGAAGCTTGGCTTTGGTAATGAGTCATACATCACTGGTGACTATGCTACTTTCGTAGGTCAGGAAGTCGGTCAGTTCTATGGTTATGTATATCAGGGTATCGCCCGCACACAGGCTGATTTGGATGACAATACCAACGCTCTCGGCAACCATGTCACCCAGACTGGTGCCCAGATTGGTGATTGCCTTTACAAAGATGTCAACAACGACGGACAGATTACGGCAGATGACCGTGTCGTTCTCGGCAGTGGTCTGCCAAAGGTCAACTTCGGTATCAGTGCCCATCTGGAGTACAAGAACTTCGATTTGAGCATTTCTACTTTCGGTGCCTTGAACTATCATGTTACGGATGGTATCTATAATAGTTTGAACTCTTGCTATGGCTGGGCTAACAAAGATGTTCGCATGCTGGATGCCAACCGTTACTCAGCTGACGGTCTGACCTATATCTCTAATGTGCCACGTACCTATGTAACTGCTAACGGTGAGGGATGGAATGACTATTTCAGTGATCGTCAGATACAGAATGCCGCTTATTGGAAGATTGCCAACATCGAGTTGGGCTATAACTTCCCTGACAAGTGGTTCAAGGGTGTTGTCTCTGGTGCTCGTGTTTATATCTCTGCCCAGAACCTCCATACCTTTACAAAGTATAAGGGATACAATGTGGACTATGCTGGTGGCACGTTCACCCCGGGTTTCAACTGGTGTTCTTACCCAAGTGCACGTAGCTTCATGGCTGGTGTTCTCTTCTCATTCTAAAGAATTGAAAGATTTAAAAACTAAAAAATTGAAGTTTAGTTATGAAACTATATAAATTTTCATTTGCCCTGTTGTTGGGCATCGGCGCACTGACATCGTGCAGCGAGAAGTTGGAGTTGACCAACCCCAATGAGCCGACTACCAGTACCTTCGGTAATACCGTAGATGATTTGGAGGATGCTGTTATTGCTTGTTATCACCATTGCCGTATGGAGGGAACATACGCTCGTGTGGGATATACACTTGAGACTTGTCGTGGTGATGAGGTTTGGAACGTTGCTCGGTCATGGAACCATATTGTTGCCGACGACCTGAATGTTCCGACAAACAACGGTGACGTAGCGTGGATTTGGCGTGACTGGTTCTATGTGATTAACATCAGCAATTTCGTTATCACCAAGTGCGGTGAGGATGACAGTGCTCTTTCTGAGAAAATGAAGCGTATCAAGGGACAGGCTCTCTTTACTCGTGGTCTTGCCTACTATAACCTGTCTAACTTCTATCAGAATCCTCCGATTATCCTGGATTACAATAAGTACTCTACTCTTGACGGTCTTTATGCTTCTAATCACGAGGAGGGAGACGAAAATGCTTTCGCACAGTATGACAGGGTACTTGATCAGGTAGAGAAAGACTTTACAGAGGCAATGACCTTACTTCCATCTCGTGACGAAGGTGGTGAGTGGGCAAAAGGGCGTGCTACCTGCGGTGCAGCCGCTGGTTATTATGCCCGTGCACTGATGCAGCGTCATAAGTTCAGTGAGGCACTCACCGTATTGAAGGAAATTATCAAGGGAACTTATGGTCATTATGAGTTGATGGCTAACTATGGTGATAACTTCCGTGAGGGTCCAGCTTATGAGAACAACGCAGAGAGTCTCTTTGAGATTCAGTTCCTGGACTACGGCTCACAGGGTACCAACGACGAGTGGACTCCAGTGAATGTGTCCTATGAGGCTGCTTCTCAGGGTCATGCTTTAGAGGCAAACTTCGGTCCTGCAAGTGCTGGTAGCTGGCAAGACTTGTCCGCAGCACCTTGGCTGTATTTCCTTTTCAAGGATGGAGACAAGACCAAAGACGGAAAACTTGATCCACGCCTTTACTGGACAATCGGTACCTATGAGACTGATTGGGAGACTTATTCAGACGGTCTGGGAAATATGTGTTATACACAGAAGATGACAGAAGATGCTCCTGTTGTTACCAATACCGTAAACGGTGGTCTGCCAGTAGCTAAGTTCACTAATTTCCGCACAGGTCTGTATGACCATGTCGACCAGAACCTCCATTGCGGTATTAACATCCGCATCATGCGCTACTCTGACGTTCTGCTTCGTGCCGCAGAGTGTGAGAACGAGGTGAATGGTCCTACACAACAGGCTATTGACTGGATTAATGAGGTACGTCGTCGTGCTAATCTGAATGACCTGCAGCTGGCTGATTATGCAGGGAATGCCGATAAACTCTTTGAGCAGATTGCCAATGTGGAGCGTCCGAAGGAGTTTGGTTGTGAGGCAGGTCGTTGCTATGACCTTATCCGCTGGGGATTCTTCTATAATGCGGGTCGCCTTCAGCAGTTGAAGGAACATGGTGTGTACAAGCTTGCAGCTGGTATTAAGGATGTTATCAAATATGGTGATGCTGGTGTCGAGAGTACTTTTGACAAATATGAGAAAGGGCATGAGTATTTCCCCATTTATCAGAACGACCTGAATACCAACGTCAATTTGGTTGGCAATTCTGCTAATACCAATACTGACAACTCTGCTTATTTTACCAAGAATGGTTGGACGGTACGTCCCG